>Ga0070754_10000744_pt1 | contig 28749 bp, 37 predicted proteins | sample VirMetDEL_Sep_01_FD_75181 | JGI IMG/M metagenome (GOLD analysis project Ga0070754, IMG submission 75181) | Aqueous microbial communities from the Delaware River and Bay under freshwater to marine salinity gradient to study organic matter... | ecosystem: Environmental > Aquatic > Marine >...
CGACTGATCCGCCGCGGAATGAATAGATCGATTGGTCAGGGTCGCCGACAAATGTGCGTGAGTCGAATTCCAGCCGCTCGATGATTTCGAAATCGATAGGCGCGCAATCTTGCACCTCGTCAACCAGGATGTGACCAAGGCACATGTGCGACTCATTCAATTTCCCTGCGAGCTTGCAGGCCATGTGCAGGATGGCGTCAAATGTCAACATGCCCTCGGCGATCAACTGCCCGTAAAATCCCGCGACGACGACCTCTACTTTGTCCAACCTGCCTTGCCTCTCGACTGGTCCGCGCGCTATCGCCTCCTCAAGTTTTTTCCGTGATCCTTTCCAACCAAGATCCGAAACGACTTTGTCCAAGACTTGCGCCGCGTGCTCCTCATCTATCACGACGATGTCAGACGGTAGTCCAACCATCTCACCAAATTCCGTCAGCAACCGCAGGCAGAACCCGTGAAGCGTCCCGACGTAGCCAAGCCTCACGTTGTGGTATCTTTTCGGTCGTTCTTCCGCGACTCGCCGCTCGATCTCGCGGCCTGCCGCGTTGGTGAATGTGATTGCGCTGATCTCCAGCGGCTCGATTCCGCTTTCGATCATGTGCCGGATTCGGGCAACGAGAGTGCGGGTTTTTCCGGAGCCTGGGCCGGCGATGACTAACAGCCGGTCAGCGGTCGATGTAGCTGCGGCGAGTTGGTTTTGATTGAGTTCGTTCATGGTTTGCTTTGATAGGTTGAAGCCTCTCCGAGTTAATATTGACGCGCCCCGATTGTTGCAGTTGTAGTTGATGGGAGGGACGCGCCCCAAAGAACAGCCCGGAAAGGCTTCAAAGTGTTCAGTTCCAAACGGTAACAACTTTCACGTTCGCCTCGCCACAACCGACTGATTCCGACGCATCCGCCCCTATAAACTGGTCGATCTTGCCCGCGTCGATCAGCTCCCGCACGCGCAGCAGTAGTGCGCGCTTGGTGTCCGCGTCCAGTCGTCCGAGTTCGTCGACGATCGCGATGCGCGGGCCGTCGCTGGTCGTTGCGAGTGCGATGCAGACAGCGGCGTATGCAATCGCCAGTTCCGCGCCTGAGAATGTCGCGCTGCCGAGCCGCACAAAGTTGCGACCGCTCCACCTTCCAAGCTCTCCGTCGCAGACATTGAGTGGAGTTTCAAGCACGTCTGCGCAAAGAGCGTTTGCGCGTTTAGACAGTTCGTTTAGAGTCGCGTTGATGAACTCATCGCGGCACGTTTCGAGCTCGGCGAGAACCGCCTTGTGCGTCGCTTCTTCGGCTTTGGCTTTGTCGCGCGCGGCGATGGATTCTTCGACGGCTTGAAGTTTGGCGCGGGCTGCTATGCCTTTTTTTTCCTCGATGTCTTTTTCACCGATCGCGCCGTCAATCTCTTGGAGTTTTATGGTTTGCTCGCGATACTCGTAGTCTAACCGTTGGGTTCCTCCGTGAGCCTTCAACAGTTCGTCAACCTGCCGGTCAATGTCAGCGATTGTTTGCGCGTTCTCATCTAGTGCCGCGGCGGCGGCGAGCGCGTTGCGTAGCTCCTGCAACTGGTTGCGGCGGGCGGTGAGTTCGCGGCCGAATGCTTCGACTCGGCCGCGCTTGTCGGCTGCGTCCTTGTTGGCGTCGATCCGTTTTTGCAGGTCGTCGGCGCGCTCGGTCAGTGCCTCAGTCCGCATTGCGTGATTCGCTGACGCGCGGCTTGCTTCCTGCGCTTTTTCAAGGTCGCCTGATGCGTTTCCGATGTCTTCAAGCTCGGCGCGCCGATCGTCGCGTGTTGCGATAACTTCCGCGCGTTTGAGTGACAGTTTGCCGGTTTCCTCAAGTAGTCCCTCAAGCTTGAATTCCTCGTCGCTCAACTTGCCGTTGATGCCATCCTTGATGTTCTCGCGCCACCCTTCCGAGTCGGAGCCGCAATGCGGGCAACTCGGTTGCGCGTCGATCTCTGCAAGCTGAGTTTCATGCGCCGCGATGGCATCGGTGATCTGTCCGTGTCTGACCTCGTTCTTGTCGAGCCATCGATCAAGCGCGGCGATCTCCGATTCGCAATCACCTAACGCAGATTCCAGTTTCCTTGCGCGCTCGATGCGGTCGCGGATCTCGGCGAATGTTTCGTCGCTCGGCATCTCTGGAACGTCCTGGGCTTTCAGTTCCGCGATCTGGAGTCGCACGTTTTGGAGCGTTGCGACGTCGTGACCGTATTGCTGCGCTTGCGCGGCGAGTCCTAAGTCTTCGGATATTGCTCCGAGTATCTTGCCTTCGATCTCGGCCAAAACAGTTGCTAGTTCGTCGGCGGTTCTGTCAAACCCTACCTCCTGACGTTTGGCGGCGACCATCTCTTGCACGCCGTCGCCGTCGTGGACCTTGAGCCCAGCGCGGCGCACTTTCAACGCGGCGACCTGCTCCGTTACGGCGTCGATTGCATTCAGCGATTTCAAGACCGCCTCCCGCTCCTCCCGCAGCTTGCGCAACTCGACGCCGGCGCGGCTGGATACGTGGACGATGTCGCGCAACTCTGTGAGCGATTGCGCTGCACCCTCGTGGCGTTTGACTGCGGCAGCTGCCTCCTTACGCTCGGCGTCGATCGCTTTGATTGCGGCCTCAATGCCGTCAACCGGCTCTTGCCCGATCAACGCCTCATCTATGATCTGCTCGACGCACAGCAACACGTCTTTAACAACGTCAACGGGGTGATCGTCGGGCCGGATCTTTGCGACCGATTCCCGGAGTTCGTCGACATCAAACGCAATGTCGGGACAATGTCGCAGGATCATTTCACGGCGCGCTTTTGGGCTGGCATCGAAATACACAGACGCGTCTAGTGTGACGGCGTCTAGTGCGTTGTCCGTCGCGTCGAGCTTGATCGACTTGCCTTTCTGGGTCAGGCATCGGCGCCATTGTGAGGCGTCGTCCCATTCGATCCCGCATTCCATCTCTGATCCGCTGCTCAGCGAAAAAATGCCGGCGTTGGTTTTGGCGCAGCCTGGAATGTAGCCTGTCAAGGCAAACGTCGCCGCGTTCAGTCGGGCGGTTTTGCCTGTAAAATTGCGCCCTTGAAAAACGGTGATGTCGGCAACGTCTTCGGAGAATGTCAACCCCTTCATGTTGCGTGCTTCTATTTTGGTGATTCGTTTCATTTTGTTTTGTCTGTTTGGTTTGTTTGGCGCGCCGGTCTAGGACTGCGCCGGAATCGGCAACCGCGTCGCGCTCATCTCGTCAATGCCGCCGCGCCGGTCGGCGGCAATGAAGATCGTAGACGTGATCGCTTGAAACTGGTCAGGCGTCAGCGGTTGGCCATACGCCTCCGCATACCAGCGATCAACGTAGCGCGCGCCCTGCAATGCGCGGCACATGAGATTGGAAACCTTGGCCAACGTCTCGTCCACATTGCCCGCACTGCTGCTAGGCTGCGGGGCCTGCGACTGCGGCGGTTGCGGTGCCGCTTGATCGAATGCCGGCGGCTGATCCTGCGACGGGGCAGGGGCGTGCGGTTGCGCGGGCTGCGTGGGCGGATGGCCTCCTGCGGCGGGCTGTGCGTCGGTGATCTGAATTGTTGCAGTGTCGCGGGAGCCGAACGCTTGAAAAAAAACCAACTCGCCGACGTGGCCGTCAAACGCTTTCCCGCAGGCGTCGTTCTCGACGTTGTAAAGCCGGTTTGTCATGCCGTTTTGAAAATCCAGCGCGACCCATGGCGGTTTGCCATCGAATTTGCTCGGGGTGACGTTTGAGGCGACAACGGCGCGCGCCGGTCCGATGTTGACGAGTTCGGAGTGATAGAGTGTTTTACTCATAATCTGATCTGTTTTTCTGTTAGTGCGGTCCATTTGGCCCGCGTTCGGTTGCAATCTACCGCAAATGCGCGGGTATCGTCAAGCGGTTTATTCGCTCAAGATCAAATCCCCGAACAAGTCGAGGTTTTCGAAAATCCTTGAATGCTTGCGGAATGCCGGAAACTCAAACCCTGCCTTGCCGCCTACTTCAATCGCATTGTGATTTTTGACACGCATCGATTTGCCCGCGTAGCCAATGCTTCCCATGTCGCCCCACGCGTGAAACGCCAAGCACTTTGCAAACGTCACAGCAAGATCACCAGGCGCATGCCACACGTCGACGCGCTCCACCTCGGGCGGCATTGGCGCATTGGAATCCAGTGCGGGATTGATAAAAATCAGGCGGTCAAATATCGGCCTGATCCAAGCCGCATTGAGCAGCTTCCGGCAGCCGTCCGAATGCCCTAGCCCGATGATCCGAGCGGGCTCCGAGTCAAACCGCGCAGCATCCGTCGCCGTCTCGACGATCTCCCGCGCGCGCTGTTGGTTCCGGAAGCGTGATCGCGCCGCGGCCAGAAACTCGAAACCGCGGTCTGCCTCAATCATCGTCCAACCGCGCGCCTCTGCGTATGGTCGGAAGCGGTCGGTTGTGGCGGCGCCATTGTCGCGGACGTTGAATCCGTGAGCGGTGACGAGGATCGTTTTCATCGAGCCCGCGCCATACTGAGCTTGTGCGAGGCGACGAACGCGTCAAGGGCCGGCACGTCGCGCACGGTGACGGCGTTGTCAGAGACGAGTCCGGCATCCTGCGCTAGGTTCATGATCTCCTTGTCCGACAGTTCCCACTTCTTGGCAAGTTTTTGCAGGTCGTTCATTTGTGCTTTAGTCCTTCGATGTAGATTTCCAGGCGGTGGATGTCCTCGCGATTCTGACTTACGGAATCAATCAACCGCGTGTAGATGTCCTTGCAGAGAAAGCCAACGAGCGCAACCATTACAGTCGACAGCATGGCAACGGTTTGCCAGTTCGGCCGCGTGTCCTCGTTGGCTTTCCTGTCGTCCTTCACTCTTCCTCCGTTGCCGCCTGCTTCTTGAGTTTCTTGACCTCGGCTCTGCGCGCGTCCAGATCCTCAAGCACGGCGTCGTAATCCTCGGGCGTTGCGTTGCCCGCTGTGATCGCCTCGGCCGCGGCGGTCGCGCCTCCGGACACAGTGGCAAGGTATGCTTTGAGAGTGTCGGAAATCGGTTGTGCAATCGCGGAGATTGCATCGGGTTGCACTTCGCCGGCGTAATCGGTCAGACCTGTTTTAAGCCTGCCGCCCATCGAAGTGCGCCGATCCGTCGTGACGGCCGCGGCCTGCTGTTTGGACAAAAACGCGAGCGATCCGGATTTGCTCTCCGCTGTTTCGGCGTAACTGGTCGCGTTCGTCAGTGCGACTGTCACCTCGTTTGTTCGCCCGTCCGGCAGGATCTCACGATTCGTGGTCACGACGGAGCCGGTGCCGGTGCCGGATTCGTCGGTCGCGAACTGGACGTTGCGTGTTTCGCGCATCTTGCTTTTGGGATGCTGGCAACCTGCGATGATGGCCGCGACGGTGAGGAGTGCTAGTGTGATGATGGTTTGCTTTTTCATGGCTTGTTTGGGTTTGTTATGTCGCGTTTCGCTAACGCTAGGATCAGGTTTTTTTTTGACTTTCCGTTAAATCAGACTTGCTGATTGCAATCGTCAATTCATCAATTGATCTTGATAGCTTGTTGTTTGTTTCCGCGAATCTCTCGTGAGTTTCAGCGCGCTCTTTTTGCGACTCCTGCAAAACCTCACGAATGAATGTTGTATTGTCGGAGTTAAGTTTCGAAATTAGCCGTTCGCTGCGAGCGTCCTTGCGGTCGTTGATGCGCATAAACAAAACGATAACGACAAAGAGCGCGCCGGCCATGAGTCCAACCAGGCCAAATTGCCCCCATGTGTCAGCATCTGCAAAGCTTTCCATCATTGCTTGAGTTTGTTGACGACTTTGACGAGGTGGTAAGTGGTGGCCGATGTTGCGAAAAACATGCAAAACCGAATACTGGATTGCAAAGCTTGCGACCATTCATCGAGCCATCCGAAATGCGCCGCAATCGCAAAAATTAGCGTGCCTAAACCGATGACTGCCTCGCCGGCCAGTTGATAGCAAATCGCCTTTGAAACGTGCTCGGCGTCGTGCTTGGCTTTGATGCCGCCAAATACAAATGCTGCATACACTGACAAAATCACTGTCGCGATGCCGAGTGACATAATAATTAGCGTTATCATGGCGTTGCGTGTTAGCCGTCCTCGCGGCGTTGCTCAAAATACTCTACGTGTCGGCGATGCAATTCTGGTTTGTCCGTTGCCCATTCAAGAAGGCCAGTCGTCACGTTGCGATGCAAGTCTGTGCTCGGATCAAAGTCAACCAAGTATTGAGTGCGTTCCCGATATTGCCTGTTCTCCCTGTCTCCGTGCCATAGATGCGTAATACGCCCCTTAATGCACCCAACATCGCCGCGGACATAGCGCGCGACCGGTAACGCCCATCGTCGAAAATCGTCGGCGACCTTGTCGCAGTTAACCGCGCGCAGATACGGCGGCTCAAGCTGACCCATGAAAGCTGCGTGCGCGAGCGCGTCGCCGCCGCCGGTAATAAATTTCTCGTAGAGCCCAAAGAGGTCGAAAAACTCGCGATGCGCGGCCCATGCGCCCCCAGGCGGGTGATCTCCGAAATTGACTGGCAGTGTATTGAGTTGCGCCAGATGCGCGGCGACGCTAGTCCTTGTTTGGATCGGGCTTCCGTCGCGGTCGTTGTGCGTGATCTCGGAATACAATTGGACAACGGGCTTGTTCCGCAATGCTTCCTCGGCCTGCTCTCGCCAGTTTTGGTTTTGGAAGATCAGGTCGCAGTCAATCCATGCGATGGCGTCGAACTCGCGCGGGATAAATCCCCTGTCGCGGGCGGCGATGTTGAGCACGTTTTCTTTCAGCCAAAGCTTGTCCTTGGCTCTCATGTGCTTGACTTGATCCGACTGCGGCATGGTGAAACGTTGCCCTTTAAACGCAATCTCGACCGTGTAGAGCGGTGGCCATCCGTCCTTTTCAAACTGCTCTGCGAAGCGATCGTAATTCCGGCGAAGCGTTTCAAAGCCTGCCGGATTGTAGAAGCAGCACACCGCCGCTATGCGCGGCCGCGGCATCGGCTCCCATTGCGAATGCTTTGATTCTCCCGCACTCGCAGCCGATTTGATCGTGTAGCCAGCCGCGGCAAGCTCCGACATGATCCGCGCGGCCTTTGCCGGCTGGTCGCGGCACGGGTAGCAGCGGAAGCGCGCCGGATCAGGCGGCACTGTGTCAGACTTCCATGCTGTGCGCGTTTTGGTGTCGGCGACGATCATGGGTCATGAGTAGTTGCGGCCGTCTGCCAATAGGTCAATCGCGTTGGGTTCTATCACACGTTCCCACACTCCGATGTGATCGATACGGCCGTAAAAAGGATTGTTGTATCCGCCGACAAACGATGTTTGCCCTTGATTGTAGGTGCCGGGATTTTGCGCGGCGGTTTTTGTTAGCATGGTTCCTTTGTCAAGCTGGATAAAAACCACAGCTGCACCTGATCCAGATGTGTATGCTCCAAAGGCAACATGATACCAAGTATTCATGTTAATCAGCCCGCAATCTTTTTCGACCCATTGCGGCGTCGGAAATGAGTCGTCGTAGATTCCGAATTTCATCCGCTTTGGGTCGCCCGCTGTCGTGCAACTCTCCAACATTAACCGTGAGTTGACAGGATCGCCGCCAACCTCAGCCCCACTGCTATTCGTCCCTAAAATGTATTCCTCAGAATTCGTTGTGCCGTATGCGTAAAGCCAAAGGGCGATTGTCTTATCAACCACACCTCCAGAGCCATCCGCAAAACTGAAAATTCGCCCCGGTCCTGTCGTCGCCGGAGATGCGGTGTATACCGCGAACTGGTCCCCGTATGTCGCCCCGGCTCCAAACTCACGCGCGTCATCCATTTGACCCGTCGCTGTCGGGATGTTGCTTCCGCTCGTGACGGACATTGTATTGGTCCCTGTCACGTCGATCAGGTCGTCAGTCGCGCCGGATTCGTCGGCCTTGAACCATGCGACGTAATCCGCAAACTGGTTCCCATCCGCCGCCAAAAAAGCAGGATCAAGCAGGTTGAGGTGCGGTTTGTGAATCATGGCTTTAGACCTCCGTTACGAGGACCGCAATAACGCTTGCCGCCGTTGTCCCGTAGGCGGTGAGCGACAGTATCGACGTCGTGTTAGCGGACAAACTGCTCGGCGCAGTGTTGAGCCATGTCCAGCTCGGGAATGCAACCGTTCGCGCGCTCCCGTCCGTCGTGATCTTGAGCGTGACGGCCTTGCAAAAGTTCGCGGAGCTTGGCTGATTGCTCGCGGTAAACGTGGTGTTATCTGCGAGCGTCAGCGTCTGGTATTGTCCCGCGTCAAAATCAATGGCGATCGATGACGACGACGCAACCGGGATTAATGGCAACTCGTTGTCTGGGTATGCGTCCGACTTGTGAATCTCTCGGAATTCGCCGTCCGTCTCGTCGTAGACGTATTCCGCCCATCTGTAATAGTTGCCGGTCCCTCCGTCCACCTTCGGGAAGGTCGTCAGCAACGTGCCGCCCGTCGATGCGTCGTAAACCGTCACCGTCTCATCCATCGGCAACGAGGATTGAATCCGCACCTTGACGACGTCGCCGTCAAGCGAGTTTGTCGACACGAGAGACAGCGATGCCGTAAAGTCCCCGGTCGCGTAGTTGGCTCCGGTGTCGTCGATCTCCACAAATGCCGTATGGCAGCGAACACCGAGCGCGGGCGTTATGTTCGTGTTGCCCGCTCCTGTGATCGTGATTTGCTCGCTAGAATGACTTGGGTTGAAAACGGTTTTGAGCTTCCAAATCTTTTCGTTCGTCGAAGCTGCGTAATCGTTAGGCCGTATGATCTCGGGCGACGACTCCGCATCGGTTCCGCTCTCCAACTCGTAGACGTAAAGCTCGTTTGACACGTCGATCGCGACCTTGATGCCCGTTGCAATCGACGCCGTCTCAATGCCGTCCAGGTTCGTCGATCCGCCGCCAGTCAACCCTGTCACCAGCGATTTGTTGTGAACGTAGGCCGCGTCCGACTCAGTCTTGGTGTAGTAGCTCGGCAGATCCACCGGCGCAAGTGCGTCGTCCGCAATGACCTCGCCATGCACGACCGTCTTGCCTTGTAGCCGCGTAACACGGTTGCCGCTCGTGTCGGTGATCTCGACCTCAAGCCAAATGTCCGCGGTTTCCTCGCCGGCCAAGAAGTCGCGCAGCTCGTAGGTCGCGAAACTCACCTGAGATTGCCAGCCGTTCGTGATCGTCGACCACGTCTCCTTGAACACAACCGGCGATTGCGCAAGGTAGATTGATTGCACCTCTGCCGTGCTGCCATCGCCCGCGGTCAGCTCGGCGAACGCAACACCGGCGTTTGGCTCAAGCTCGTTGTCCGCAACCGCAAGCATGGCGTGCGCGCCCGTGCCGTCCCACGTCACCTTGAACGAGGGCCATGTCCCCTCAACCGTCACTGTGTCGGAAAACGGGCCAGCGTCGGAATTGAGTGCGTTGAGCGCGGTTTGCACGGTCGACGCGTTGGCATTGTAGGCAAGTGCGGTCGTGGTGTCGGTTCCGTCCGTCAGCTTGTAGGTTCCGCCTGTCGGTTCCGCTGCCTTGTTGCCGAGCGCGAACTTGACTGTCAGCGCACCGTTGCCGCTCTCGGAGTCAAAGCTTCCCTCGCCGTCGACCAAGTAGAGCTGAACCTGTTCCAAATCGCCGAGGCGAAATTGCGGCAACGGCGTCGGCGTCGGTGTGGTCTGGCTGCGGACGAATGCCGCTGACGGATCAACCGCGGCGGTGTTGATGTAAATGGATTTCATGGTCTATTTTCGGCAGACGGAAACGTAAATGGATACTGGCCCGAGCGATCCGTCCGCGTTCGTTGTGGCCGTGTTTTCAATCGTTATCTTGCCAGTGTGCGGGCCTACAATCAACTGTTCCCACGTCGTCGCGCCATCGTTTGACGCCAGCGTGTGAGTTGCGTTGACCGTGTGGAACTGAACGTTGACGTCTTGCGTTCCTGCGCCGCTTCGGTTATCGCCGGCGAGCGTATACTTGAGGATGTATTGCCTGCCCGAGCGTAACGTGATGTCGTTTTTGGTTCTGATCCGCGCTGGAGCCCATTGGCCTTGCAATAGCGTTCCGGAAAGGTCGATGTATTTCCCGTTCCCTGGGACAGGATCAAATCCGCCAGGGCCGAGAACGTCGATGTTGTTCAAAATCACGTCCCAATTTTGCAGCGTCGAAATCGCCAGTCCTTCGGTCGGTTCGTCCTCCCAATCCTCCACAAACAGACAATTCGGATCATTGAAAAACTCGCCGCTGATAACGTATCGGTCGTGCGATTTGACTAGCTCGATTGGCTCCGTTGCTATCGCGCGCGCCCATGCGTTCGCAAGCATTACGAGCGGCCCGCGCACGGCCCGATTGAAGATCGTTTGCCGCGGATCTCGCGGCCGCAACTGAGGCACAAACGGGAACACCTGCCCGCCGCCGCGCTCGGCTGACTCGTTCGTGAACTTGAACGCGTCCGCGCTCTTGATGACCGCGAGCCCGCGGCCGATCATTGCGCGGGCGGCATTGTAAATCTCTACGATTCGGTTCAACTGCGTCGTCGAAAGAAGTCCGCCGCGATGCATGAAGTCTGGCAGAAATGCCGGCCCGCCGCCACCGCTCTCTGCTTCTGTTGCCTCAACCTTTATCCCCTCCGTCGACCATATCACAGAGACGCCATCGCGACCGATGAAACGCGCAATGTTGGCGTATACGTCGCGCAGCCAGTAAGCATGTGCGCGGCTGAGCGGGTTGAATGGTTGGGTGAGTGCGTTCATTCCGCCTTCACGTATGGGGTTGACGCCTCGAAAATGTCGCCCTTCCAGCGAGTCAATCGAGTGTGTTCCGCGACGATCAACTCGCCGCTGGCAACCTTGCTAAGATAGTCTGTGCGCGTCGGAACTGTGGTGTCTGTGTAGGTCAGGGTTTCCGCACCTGCGGCGTCGATGATTAGCTCGGGCTCCCATATCGGAATATCCTCGACGTTTTGAACGTTCGGCGAAATTCCGGGAATGTAATAGTCAAACGTTACCATTGCCGGCACTGCGTTTGTGCGCGGCTCGCGGCCGTCCTCGACCTTCTGCATGGTCAGGAAATAGAGGCTGTTGTTATTGGGTGCTGTGACAGGATCTGTCACAACAGTCGTGCCGCTCGTGCCGGTCAACGCAGTCCGGCGAACAACAAACGAAGTCTGAATGCCTGCGGGATACTGAATCTGCGTTGCTTTGATGACGACACGGTCGCCGACGCTCACTGATGGATTGCTCGACACGGTGAATGTGTGGACACCGCTCGCGAGCGTGGAACCGGAAATAGTGACGAGCGGGTAAACCTGATCCGATCCAATGCCGCGGAACGTGTAGGAGATTTGCCGCGTCTCTGTGCGGCTGATCGGAATCATTGAATACTCGCGTTGGAACTGAACAATCCCGGCTCCAATGTGCTGCGTTGGCGTCTCATCGACGAGGTAGTAGGGGCTGCCGCCGATGAACTCCGAGCTCATGAAAAGTGGCGGAGTCCAACTGTCTTGCCGTTGGAAAAACGTCTGGCGAAAGGCGCGCGTCGTCACGTCGCCGGACGCGTAGAACGGCAGATAGAATTGCCGCGGTCCATTCGCGACGGGCACGGTGAAATTGCCATCGAATATGCGGCTCATTGGTTCAGTTGTTGGACAGCCTCGCGCATTGTTCGCACTTGCTGGTTCAGGTCTTGCAACTCGGAGTTTGACTGCGTTACGGCATCCTCAAGCGCAGCCATCGGCCTCTGTTCGCCCGTCGTCAATTCTGACAAATGAGAGCGCATTTGCCGCGCGGTTGCAAACGCATCCTGAGACGGCTGAAACAATCCAAGCTCTGCAAGTCTGCGTCCCTCTTGCTCGTGAGCGCGGGCCAACCTCGCCCGCTGTGTCTGGCGCACAAGGTTTGTCAGATTGATACCGCTGCCGGCGTCTATCAATCGCTGGATCGCGTCGGCTTCCTGATGCCTGCCAGATCGGCGCAGCGCAGCGACACGCGCAGCGCGGTTGCGGTTGATCGCGACATGCTCGCGGAGGTTCTGCGCGATGTTCCGGTCAGCGAGTCCGTCAAGGTCTGTTCTGGACTGATCCTCCCGCGCGTTGGCGAGTCTGCGTCGCGCGTCGGCTTGCCGTTTCATTAGGTCGACTTTTTGACGCTCAAGCGCAACCTGCTTTTCCGCTTCTTGGGTCGTCATCTCGGAAATTCTGCGCATTTCGTCGGCGGTGTTTTTCGCGTCAACTTGCGCGTTGGCGATGTCTCGCGCTGCGTCAAAGCCGATGCCTGTTGACATGGCTCCCATCAATGCGTATCCGCGCTCAAGCGCGTCTATAAACGATCCAAGCTTTTGAGCCACAAACCCTAAAGCTTGAGTACCAAAGGCTTTGAGTTTGTTGGACAGTCGGTTGATTGCAACCAACGCTTTTTGCTCAGTAACGACGCCAAGACGCTCTGCTTCGGCGACCATTTCACGCATGCCGTCAGATCCGTTTTGAAGCAACGTCACAAGGGCCGCGCCCTCGGAATCGAACGCTTGGAACGCGAGTCTCAACCGCTCTTGTTGACTGTCTGCATTCCTGACGGCGTCCGCGTAATCTGCCAGCACGTCGGTCGTGTCGCGCATGTTCCCGTTGTTGTCTCGGAGTTGGATTCCAAGCTCTTCCATCGTCTTGGCAAGCACGCCTTGCCCTCGCGCTGCCTCGCCAATTCGACGAGTGAAACGTTGTAATGCCATGTTTGACGCGTTGACGCTGACGCCGTTTTGCTGCGCTGCATGATTCCATGCCTGCAAAAAATCGGTGGAGACTCCAAGCTTTCGCGATGTGTCGATCAGCTTGTCGGCGAAGTCTGTTACCGATCGCCCAAGCGTCGCGAGTCCAAAGCCAATGCCAAAAAAACCAAGGCTGGACTGCATCGCAGCCTTGAACTTGCCCATGCCGGTCTTTGCCTTTGACAGCCCGCGCATAAACGGCGTCACGTTGAGCCCTAGAACTGCTTTGGCGTGCTCTGTCATTGCGCCCCCCGTTCGTCAGCGCGACCCCATAGCCGCGTGCGCAGCAGTCGCGCCGTCGCAGCGATCGCCCGCTCTAGCCGCGTTGCTATGCGCTCCCGTTGCGTGTATCCGAGTCGCCAGTGATACGCGAGCCAGTTGTCGGTTGCGTATGGGCAATCAGCGATCCGGCCACCGACGCACCAGTCAGCCGCGCCCCAACGCTCGGCCTCTTGGGCAAGCTCTGCGCTTGGGATTTCGTCAATCAACATGGACTCAGTTTCTCGCATTTTTGTTTTCCTTCTCCAGCCAGCGCGCGCGGACCTTGTCGGACGGATTGAAAAAGACTGCCTTACCATCGTGGCGGCGTCGGATTTCGCGCTCAAGCTGGAACGTAACACGCAACGGGAGCTCAAGAACAGTGTCAATTTCCCATCCGTATTCCGACGCAAGCAAGTCGCACTGCCGCGACACCCACGATGTGTTATCAACCCGGAACACACTCCCGTCAGACTGCCCAGGCGCGTCCGCGAACTGCTCAAATACCCAAGCTTCCAAGCTCTCCGCAACGGCGTCGACGCCATGCCTGAAAAACGCCCACGCGCATCGCAGTTGATGCGCTACGCGCGACGTTCCGGCCGGCGACACAACCCATAGATACAACTCCAGCGTCTCCGCGTTCGGCTCGATCTCCGCGCCTAGCTGCGACAACAGCGCAGTATGGCGAACGGTCAGCGGGTCGACGCGGATGCCGGCGACGAACTCGGGGACGCGAATAAACGCAGCCTCTCGCGTTCGCGCCTCGGCTTCGACGGCCTCACGATACCCCGGTATGCAGTCCGGGAGATTCATGACTCAGTTGTATTTTTTGCGGAACTCGATGTTGCACTTCTTTTCCCCGTCTTTCGTTTCGGGCTGGCTGACGCTGGAAACGATGAACGTCTCGCTGCCGATGGTCGCGTCGAACGTGACGGCGAACTCTTCGCCGAGCACGGGCGCGTCTGTGCTGGCGATCATCTGGAGCTGCGCGGAGCCGGTCACGAATCCCGCAACCAAGACTTGCCCGGACGGTTCGCCGATTTCGTCGGTTTGCTCAATGACGTTGGTCGGTCGCGAGACTTCAATGTTGTCGGCAACGAACGTGTCGCCCGTGCTCGCCGGAATTTGGACGGTTCGCGATCCGTATTGAACGCTTCCGTCGTTGCTTACTGCTGCCATTTTTGTTCCTTTCGGTTTTGGGTTTTGATCGGTTTACGCTGCTGCCGGCCACGAGTCGTTAGCGATGTCCACGACGCCGGAAAATTGCATTGCTGATTGGTCAAGCAGGTCGTCTTCCTGCAGCTCAGGAGTGCTTTGCGAATGATGTATTTCCGCAACTTTGTGATACGTCAACGCGCCGTTGATGTTGCTACTGTATTGCGCGATTACGTTGTGGATCTTGGCTCTGTAATCACGGTGTGTTGTCACGTCGTCGTTGCGGTTCGTGACGACGCGCAGAGCTAAATCGAAATTGAATGACGCATCCCGCGCCAGTCCGTCGTTGTCCACGTAGAGCCGGCCCGTCGCCTCGCCAAGCGACACCTGCACGTCAACGTATGGCGCGGTTTTGGTGTCCGTCGCCCGCGCTGCGTAGTTGGTGACAGACTGCGCCGTAAACAGCGTCGACACCGCCGATTCAAGCGCGGTTGCGATCTGGTAGAGCGTGGGATAGTCTGGAGCTTGTGGCATGGCTATGATGTGCGACGAGCGCGGGAGCGAACCCGCATCCCTATTGCAATGTCTTTGGCGTAACCGGAATTGATTAGCCGGATCTTGCGTTTGATCGCTGAAAGCCTGATCCGCAAAACGTCACGCATGAATTGATTGAGCTCTGATGCACCTCGGGCAGAGTTGGTCATGATCGCGGTCACTGCATTTGTTCCAGCTCCGCGGAGTTGCGACGTTCCACGCGCGCCGGCCTCGTGACGACGTGATACCCATTTGGGAACTTTTCCTTGAAACTGCCTGACCGCAGGAATCCAGCCCGCTTTCAATCGCCCGACGTTCTGTTGCTTGCGCTTAATGTATCGCGCGCGCACTCGCTCCGGAACGACGACGCGCTTGTTCTCGATCCATCGCCCGCCGCCAGTAGTTCTCGCGCGGCTCTGGATTCTGCCGCGCCGGTCGCGTTGGCTGTTGTGGTATTCCTCAAGCCTGTCGTCCGTCAATTGTGCTCGATGCCATTCGATCGACGGCTCTTCGGTGTCGCCCGTGAACAGCTTGATATTGTCGCCGCTTCCGCCGTTCTCGTTCATGGCGTGACGGATCAAGCTTTCAGGCGCGCCGGCAATGATCTTCTTGATGTCGCGCTCGACTGCCTTGCGTCCCTGGCCTTGGGTTTTGGGAGGCGTGCGGCGCATGGCCTGCTCAGCAAACAAGCGGCTTTCAACTCTGACAATCGTGTCAGCGTCCTTGCCTGCCGCAATCGCCAAGTCTGCAAGCGTGCGGTTTAGCTCGGACGTGTCCATTGAGTAGGTGAGGCTCATCGGTCATCCCTGATTCTAAGCTCGATGTATGCCTTGTTCGGCGCGGCCATCGTTTTACCGCTCGAAAATGTCACTCGAAAAAATCCCTCATAGAGTCCCGGTGTCGTCGTGTCCGATGCGCCCCACGATGCGCGCACCGATCCGTTGGCCGCGTCCGTCAACGAGCACGTAACAACCGTCGCGTCTGCGTCTGCGTCGCTCTTGAGCCAGTAGCGGAATTGCACTGTTGCGCCGGTCAAGTCGATCGCAGAGCCGGCCGCGTCCTTGATGACAGCGTCAAGCACGGGCTCGCGGTCGCCCTCGCCGAGATAGATTGTTGTCGTTGCCATAGCGTTTTTCGATTTAGACGATCGTCACCAACGTTTCCGTGCTGGTCGCGGTCGCGATCGTCGGCGCGCCTGCAGTCGATGTGGTCGGAGTGATCGTGATCGTGAACGTTGAATCTGGAGGCGGCTCCTCAACGTTCCAAGATACCGCCAGCGTATCAATCCCGCGATCTCGCACGCTCCACGACGCGTCAAGTGTCTCGGTATCCCTTGTTCTGACGCTCCACGATGACGCTACAGTGTCGGTGTCGCGACTGCGCACGTCCCACGTCAACGATTGCGTGTCAGTGCCGCGCTCTATGATGCTCCATGATGCGTCAAGAGTCTCTGTGTCGCGCGCTCGCACGCTCCACGATGCGGCTACAGTGCCGGCATCACGCGCGCGGACAGACCAGCTTGCGGCGGCGGTGTCTATTCCGCGGCTGCGCACGTTCCATGTAGCGGCTTGCGTGTCAGTCGCTCGGGCTCGCACGCTCCACGATGCCGCGGCCGTGTCGATGGCGCGGGCGCGCACGGACCACGACGAGTCAACGGTCTTGCTGCTGCGTGACGTGCCGGCTGTTTCGGCGTAGCCGTTGACGACGTAGGTCTTGCCTATGTAGTTCGCGGCGATCATGCAGGCCAGTTGGCGTCGTTGGCGGTCAAATTAACATCAGCCTCCAGTCTGTCAGACTCAGCGCGAACAGATTTCACCCAATCCCAAATAGCCTGTAAAGCTGCGCTCTCAGCCTCCTCATCAACTGTCGGCGTTGCCTTGGTGTTAAGCTCAACCATGCGCGCGATCATGTTCCGCTGCTTCCACTCCGGGTAGCGGTCGGTGATAACTTTACATGCAGCAGCTTTGATGTCTGGAATGCGCTGATCGGCAGCTTCCTCGGCTTCACGTTGCGCCTGCGCTGCCTGCTCCGCCTCATGGGCCGCCTGCTCGTCGGCCGTCATGTCTCGAGTGATTCCGTGCTTGTGGATTTTTAACGCCATTTTACGCCGCCCTTCCGTAGAGTTTGATTGATCCTGTTGTGCCCCAGTCGCCGGTGTTCCGGTACAATTTAACGCCCTCAATATTTGCGTAATCTGCGTTCAGACCGCACGCGACAACGCTGTATCCGATTGATTGAAAGCTCGCCCACAGCGTCGCATGAGAACGCCACATCGGGTAATCAGTTGGCGACCAACGCGGAATAATAATTTCCGCCGAGAACATCGAGACGGACGCATGACTCGCGCGGTGGATATATCCCAATGAGGTGCCAGTGCTTTTGTGATGCTGCCAGTTCACGCCATCCGTGATGTATGCGGAATGGTAATGGTAGACGTTTGAAGTGATGGCAGCTCCGTTTTCGATTACCCTCATGAGGCCCTGCGACGTCGCAGATGGCTCCACTCCGTCGAAAACAATCTTGAACTCCTCAAACGCAGTGTCGGTCAGATCATCGTAATTGACGCCGTCGCCGACGAAATCGATTTCGCTTTGCGAGGCGCACGCAACCTCTTCCAGCAACGACCAGACACCGCCACCGCCGCCGCCGCCGCCGCCGCCGCCAGTCGCCGCCGCCCAACTTGGCACGCCACTGGCCAGCGTGAGCACTTGGCCGTCCGTGCCCTTTGCTAAACGAGTCCAAGATCCGCCTGAGCGTATGAGAATATCACCGTTGGCAGCACTGCCCACCAGGTCTAGAATCTCGGTGAGAGTTGCGGCCTTGATATTTCCAGAGGCGAGTCGAGCTACAATACTAGAGGCGGCAATAGACAGCGCTGCTGGCGTGTCGTCGCTATCAGCGGAAAGAATTGTGTTGGCGTTGAAAAGGCTTTTAGCCACCAATGAATCTAAAAACGCCTTGGTTACGCCGGCGTGTATCCGGTCACCTGTCGTGATCGTGCGCGCGCTCGTGCTCTCCTGCTCGCGCGTGATCGTCAACGTGTCCGTACTCACAGCAGTAACGCGCACGATCTCGGCGTTGCTCGCGCTCGGGTCCGCGTCGCTCGGGTAAACGACGGCGTTGAACGGCACAGCAGGGAACAGCGTCCCCTCGCCTGACGCCACAACGAGGCTTGTCCCGGTCGTCGCCGGACTCGGGGCCGTTGCTACCGTGCTAAACGCGAAATTGGCTACTGAGTCTGCCATGATGTTATGCGGCTGTGTCCCATGCGATTCCGAGTGTGAACCCGTCCGCGTCGATTGCGGCGGTGTCGGCTGCCGTCCTGCGAATCCAGATCGCGCGACACTCGCCGGCCGCAATGTCGCCAACGCTGATTCCGGTTCCGTCCGTGGTCGGGCTGCTGAAGCTCTCGCCGCTCGGCGCGGTTGATTCGTCGGCGACCTCGTCGGCCTGCGCACTTGCGCTACCGATCGCGCTGGCAGCGGTGCCGTCGACTGCGAGCGCGATGCTTGCGCCGCCCGCGGTTTCGCTGTCGATGTAGACGCTGACGGATTCCGCGGTCAGGCTGCCGTGGGCGTTGTGAATGAACACGCAGCGGTATTCTACGTCACTGGCCGCGTTTTCCGTTCCACTGATCGCGTCGAACAGATCATGAAGACTCGTTCCGACCTCGGTGGTGGAGATGTATTTTCCGAGCGATGCGTTTGGGTCGGCTTGGGCTGCGCTGTTGCCGGCCGATCCCGTTTTGATGCTCAGCTTAACTTTGATGTCCGATGCTGCAATGGCCATGTGTGAATCCTATCGTTTGAGGCGCAACGTCCATGTCTCGGCGTTGCGGTCGTGGTGTTTTTCGATCTCGTGAATGATCCAAGTTTCCGACTCAATCGTGATCTCTGCGTTCTCGGTCGGAGTCGCTTCACCCTCGGCGGCGAATTGGGAAACTTGGACGATGATCCGCTTGAGTTGTGAGTCGACATAACCGCCGCTCTCCATCTCCAGCATTCCCGGTTGCGGATCTTCCGCCGCTGTGTAGTCCAGTCCGGAGTAGGTAATCGTCAGCGGCATGTCGGCAATGACGTGTCCCAAGTCGGTGTTGAGTTGTGTTAAGTCAATTGCCATTTTCAAAAAGCGCAAAAAAGCCGCCGCCGGAGGGTGGCCCGGACGGCGGCTAGTGGGGGATGTGTGGGCGAGAGTCCTAAACGAGAGTGATCTTGCAAGCCTTGTCCCAGCGACCGATGCCGAGATTGTAGGCGCGGTTCGCGAGGATCAACGCCTGGTTGTTGAGCTTGTAGTATTCTGACTCCGGGCCGAGCACGTCGATCATCGGTTGCTCAAGCTCCACGAGCAGGAACGGCGCGACCGGGCCGTTGGCCTCAAAGAGGCAAATGGCGTCGGTGTCGGTGAACCGCGGCGAATAGACAGGCGTGATGTTCAACCCTTCGCTGGCGAGAGGGTTGGGTCCGGCTCCGTCCTGCTGGTTGATCGCGTTCGCACCAAAGGCGATGCGGCCCGCCGTCTCGTAGCGGCTCGGCAGAATCGCGACCATTTCGGAAAGGTCTTCGTTGATGACCTCGCCTTGATCGTCAACAAACGTCCGCATTTGCTCGACGCCCTGCATTACAGCGAAGATCAGTTCCGCGGGGCTCGGCTCGGCAACGGTGCCGTGCGTGGTGACGGGAAACGTGGAGATGTCCGCGTCAATGTTGTTGTCCATCGACTGATCGCCGGCCGCGTGCGAGTCCGAAAACAACGCCTCGCCATCGTAGCCGGTAGCGGTCACGGTTCCGTTGAGCACGTCGAACAAGTGCTTTCGCGGGTGATTGGCGACGCGCAGCGCGACTTGGTCGGCGAGGTTGCCGAGTTGAGCCTGTCCGGTTTTGTCGAGACGCAGGAGCCGGCGCGGCACGGGGATGGTCAACTCGTAGTCCTTGGACGTAACGTTGACGCTGTGCTCGCGAAAGCCCTTTTCGTTGCGCTCGCCGACCCATTCCGACATTGCCGGCACGGTGCCGAGCGACGCAATGGTTTCGGTGACGTTGTCCGCGTCGATCTGCGTAGTGATCGCGTCAATAAGCGCGGTCTGGGGCCGCTCCTCGATCGCTTGCAGAACGCGACCTTGGACGCCTTTGGCGGTTACCAGCGGATGCGTGTTGTTTGGAAAGTTTGCCATGATGTGCTGTGTGTTGAGTGCTTGTCGCTTGTGATCGGATTACGAGCTGACCGCGCCCGCGCTTGCCGCCGTAGCATCGAACCGGACCATGCAAGTGGTTCCGCTGACGTGGCGATGAATCACGCCGATCGCGGTATCACTGCCGCTGTCGGTGATGGAAAACGTGTTGCTGTCGGTCGCGTAGACGGTCGCGTTGGTCTTGTTGAGCGCGCCGCCAGTGACAGTCAGTTCCACGATGCCGCGGTAGCGCACGGCGCAGTTGATTGCGCCGGCCGCGCCGCTGGAGTTGTCGGCTTTCTCAAGCGCGAACCCGCGGAACGGGTCGCCGTCTTGGAGTTGCCGGACGTATCCGGAGGCGTCATCGCCGAGGCATGCGCCCTTGTAGATCGTGGCGGACGCGTCGACGGGCTTGCTCGTGTCGCGATGCTCGCCGACTGCGTAGGTTCGTTCGGTGTTTGCGGAAAGTTGGGCCATTTTTCAGGGTGTGTTGAGGTGGCGTTTCGGGGAGTGAATCAGTCAGCCTTGAACGGATCGACGCGACCGGCGTCGGCCTGCCGCATGTAGGCAGCGAATGCGCCGGCGGTCGGGAACTCGGCCTGCGCGGCGTCGGAAAGCGGATACGCGGCGACGTAGTCTTTCGCCTCCAACGCTTCGGCAAGCTTGTTCTCGCTGTTCGATCCAGGCTGTTCGGTGGCGTCGGTGGTCTTGGCGTCAGGTCCAGCGGCGTCCGTGCTCGGATTGGCTCCGGCAGCGGTCAGTGCCTTGCCGGCGACGGTCGACGCAGCGGCTTCCGCAACGGCGGCGACACTGTCCGAGTCGGCGACCAGTGCGGCGAGCTTGTCGGCCTTTTCCTTGGCGTCGGCGTCGAACTTCTCAGCGGCCGCGGCGTAGTTCTTCGTGGCGGCTTCGAATTTCTCGACAGCGGCGTTGAACGTTTCGACGGACGCCTCACACGCTTTGCGCGCTTCGTCGGCGGCGTCAACGGTGGCGCGGAACGCGTCGGCGGCAAGCTTCGGGTCTTTGGGGTTCCCGAGAGCGGCGAGGGTTTCAGCGGAGAGTTTGATTGTCATTTTGCGGGAGTGGGTTTGCGTTGCGGAAAATTAGCGGATGCCGACCTCGACGGGAGCGGTTGAACCCTTGCCGATCATGCCTGCTCCGATCTCAACGGGGCCGCGATTCGCGGAGCGTTGAACGCCGACAGCGGCGCGGGTTGGAGCGGTGACAGACTCGCCGGTTTTTGCCGGCTGGCTGGGTTGAGATTTTGCTTTGTTGGCCATTCCGTTTTGGCTTTGTAATGCTGCTTGTTTCATGCTGTTTCCTGATCGTCAAGCCCTTTTGAAAACTTTTTTCACGGGCGTTTTTCGGTGAATACCGCTACAAAACGGTATAGTCACTTTCGCTCTGGTAGAGCATTTCAAGCGCACCGTCGTCGTCGAATTCATCGTCGCCATACGTATCTATGACGCCTTGCAATCCGCCGATCTGGTCGGCGATACCGGCTTCAACCGCGCCTTGCCCGATCCACATTTGCCCCGTCGCTACCGCGTCCACGTCCAGCCGCGGCCGGCCGCGCTCGATCGCGTTGCGAAACTGCTCGAAAAACGTCCGGACGCTGGCGGCGATGTCCTCCAACTGCGCAAGCGACATGGAGCCTTGCGCAATGGTTTTGAGTTCCGCGGATTTGACCGTGTGCAACTCCAGCGGTTGATAGGTCATCCGGCAGAGCGTGCCGATGCTGCCGATCATGCCGCTCGGGTCAATGTGGATACTGTTGCACTGCGATGCGATGTAGTAGGCCGCGGACGCGCAGAACGGATTCACAACGGCGATAATAGGCGGTGTTGCTGCCATGCTCGCAAGCTCGTTGATGCGGGCGGCGATCTCCTCCAATCCGAGGCAGTTGCCGCCGGGGCTGTCGATCTCAAGTGCGATTGCGGAAGGGTCGACGGCGAGCGCGTCGGAAAGCATGCGGTCCAGTTGCTCGTAGCTTGTCAGGTCGGATACGTTGTCCATCCACGAGGCGCGCGGAGTCAGGACGCCAAAAACCGGAATGACGGCGACTCCTTGAATCATTGCAATTCGGCGCGCGAATTCACTCTGCTCTTTGCCTCCAGGGAACGCGGTCATTCCTTTGACCGTGCGCGATGTGCCGGCGACATCAAACAAGTCGTCCAGCGACTTGAAATCCGGATGCACTGCGCCAGAGCCCGCCTGTTTCGCGTGCTCGAAAATGCCGCAGATACGGTCCATGTATTCATCGGTAATCGCCCACGGCTTGTTGTAGATTTGCGCGCCGATTCGGTGCAGGTCGCGCGGCGTTGGTTGATTCGTGCTCATGGGGTCAATCCTCTGTCATCACTGCGACTTGCTCGGGTTGCTCGTTCGGCGTCAGCATCCGGACCTCTCGCGACTCGACGCCGTGCCGCGCTGCTGCCTCGTCGATCAGCTTCGCCGCGCGGGCCTTTTGCTCGACGACGTCTTCGAAATCGGTATCAAGCCACGATTCGCAAAAATCAAACTCGTCCATGACGCCGTATTTCATCAGGTTTTCGGCAACCTTCATATCGCGGCCAAAGTCGATCGACTGCTTGCGCGGCTTGCGTGCGCCGATCGCCCACCAGCGCGGGTGATCCGGCAACAGTCCGGCGTCGATCTTGGCGCGAATGAAGCGCGCGCCGATCGGGCGATACCACGAGCGCACAAGGAGCCTGTGCAGCTTGATGAATTTCCGGTCTGCCTCCTCCATGTCGGCCCGCACTGCTGGACCCGTGCCGACCATGCGCCACACGACGGAGAACGGGAGCCCGCAACCGCGCGCAATGTGCGCAACGGTCATTTCCATGAGGTTGAGCCAACCATCAGAAGGGACATCCGCTTTGAGTGCGGTCACGTCCTCGCCTGGGAAAACGTATCGGATCAACTGGTCGCCGATTTCCTCGACGTTGGCTTCCTCGTTGCCGAGGTGATCCGTTCGCGTGTCCATACCAGGGTGAGATCCCGCCGACGAAACTTGCATTCCTCCGCTCGCGGTCTTGTTGATAATCGCATGGCGGGAATGAACCTTTGCCGTCAAAACCTGCGCGGCCGTCGTCTCTTGCCAATCGCGGATTGCGTCGAGCACGGCGTGAAGCTTGGTCAATCCTCGATACGCATCGACGCGCCGGCCAGTGTCCTTGATGTGAGCGATCTCAGAGCGGGGGATGATGCGCGCATTTTCGAACTGCCCCCAGCGGGCGCGGTCGCGGAGCTGGTATCCGGTCACGCGTCCTGCGGCGTCCAGCACGCATCCGCCAACCATGTTGCCCATATCAACGCCGTGATCGCCTGTGCGGCTTGAGCCGATGCGGTCTGCCTCGATCAGGTTGACGCCGTAGCCGATCGGGCGACCTGCCGACGACATTTGCAACCGATGCTGGCCGAAAATGTCGCCTTCCAAGAATAGCCCCTGAGTGACAACCAGTTGTGTCAGTTGAGCGAATCCATGCTCCCCGCGATAGTCGATGCTGTCTTGCTCCTCAACGAATGCGTCTCTGTAGCGTCGGTCGATGTCTGGTTCACCGGTGTTCCAACGCAATTCGCAACGCCCAACGACGCCCTCCGCGTATTTGTCCGCAATGGCGCCCACAAGCCCGACGTTGGCTTCAAGGTCGCGGGCCTCGCTGATAAGGCTTTCCCTGTCTCCAAGATCAAGTGACTTGTCGCGCGACTCAAGCCGGCGCGCTGGACGCTGGCGCAATCGGTTGCGCACTGCGCCGTTGTAGGGTCGTCCGGTCGTTGCGGCCATGACTCCGCGGCCTGCGGCTTTGATCGCTCGCCCGAGAATTCCGGCCCGCTCGCGGAGCGTGTATCGTGCTGTGACTTCGCGGGGCATGATTATTCGGGGTCAGCGGAGCAGTTGGCGTAGGTGCGCGTCACTTTGGTGCCCTGGGCAACCTGTAGGGCGTGGCTGATCTCGGCGAGCGTGGCGCGGATCTGGGCCAAGCTCGCGCGGTTGTGGCTGCGTCCCGCGATGCTGTAGCTTTGGCCCGCGGTCAATGCTGCGTTCAGCTCCGCGATGGCGTTGGTGCGCATCGTGGTCAGCGTGTCCGCGTCCAATCCTACAAGTTCGCCTGTGATAGCCATTTGCTCATATGCTTGGCCACATCATTCCTGTTTTGGCAAGTTATTTGTGGAGAGGAGTTCCGCGCGGGCGTGTTCCATTTCGAAGGCGAGACTGTAGGCCGTGCGGGCTGTTGTCTTCCAATCGAGGATGTCGTCGGTGTCGTCGCGCATGATCTGCACCATTGCAGCGCGGGCGTTTTGGTCTATTCGGTTTGTTTGTTCTATGCTCATGGTTGTCGTTTCTTTTTAAGAGGACGCACCCAACCCAGTCCGGCGCGTGTCCTCAGACACGACGTTGGCCGACTGACTCGCATTGCCGGTTTTACGGTCGTTGTTTGTCATAACTGGGCGGGTGGTCCAAATCGTTAGCGTATCAGGTCCCAGATGCCGCCAATGTCCAGCGCGGCCATCTGCATTTGTTCAGTGTCGGGTATGTCGTGACGCCCTTTTTCTTTCCACTCGTATCCGGTTATCTGTCCGGCAGCGTCGACGGTCGGAACGCGCGTCACGTTCTGCATCTGCGCAAAATACTCATCCGGCGCGTTCGCCGCGACAGTCCACCAATGCGGCGGAAGCTTTTCCGGCGACGCTGCCTCTTTCACCTCGCCGGCACGGGCTCGGATGTTCGACACAAACAGTGTTTCGCGGTAGTGCGACTTGGAAAACGAGTAGACAAGGATCTCGCGACCATCGCCCGTGCGCTCTACGTCCTGCTTCCAGTGCTGCCTCATTCGCACACTCTGGTTCGTCACTTGGAAGTTTGCCGCCTTGTGTCCGCGAACTGGGTTCCATCCGTTCCATATCGGCGCGTGCCTGCTGCCGGCCCACGATCCGTGATCGCGGCAAGCGCGTTTGACCTCGTCCGGCTTGTAGGCGCAATCGATGAAAACCCATGCGTTCGCGACTTTGCGCGACTCTTGAAACAAGCGCAACTCTTGGAATCCTAGCAGGTTGCCGACATCAACAAGGCGCGACTCTATGGAGCGCGTTTCCGTGTCGACGATGACTTGGCGCAGGCAATAGACGATGAACCCCTGCTGATTGTCGACGGTGATAATGCGAGCCTCGCGGAGGTGATCGGCGCGGCTCTGGTCGATGATGCGGAACTCGCCGATTGAGTGATTCCCGACGCAGGCGTCAAGGTCGCCTTTCTCGATCTTCTCCCCGCCTGGAGGCTCCCATGATTCGCCAAGCGTCTCCGTGACGAAAACGCGCAGCGGCGCAAGGTCGCCCTGCTTTTGCGCGACGCGTGCCTTCAGGAACTTCTTGACGATCTCCGGCCACGCGCATTCCGGCCACGGCATATATGCTTCCCACCAATGGCAAGAGATTTGATCGGATGGAGCTAGCGGGTTTGTCTGAATGGGGCGCAGCGTCGAGTAGAGCCGGAACTTTTCATGATCCGCGAACCGATGCCGGCACGCTGGATTATCGCACTCATACCGGACTGTCTTGGCTAACTCCTCCCAATCCCACGCGTTTTCTCCCGGCTTCGTCCTCTCGTTGGTTTCCCACACGAATCCGCCGCACTCGCGCGGCTTCGGATGCAGCGTCGTTGCGTCGCGGCCGAAGCGGAACGTTTGAGCGTGCCCGCACTCGGGGCAATCCCAGAACCAGAGATGCTGCGACCCCTCACGAAAGCTTAGATCGAGTTCGCAGTTTAAATCGCCGGCCGTCGAGAACCCGAAAAACTGCCAGTTGCGAATCGACTTGAAGCGGTTGCGGATTTGCGTTGCGGCTCCGGGCGGGTATTTCCGCCACTCGTCCAAGAATACGGTGCCTACGCTGATTGACTCGCGGGCCGATGATGTTACCGCGCTCAAAATGTGCAAATCCATGTTCGCGAACTGAACAAGCTTGTTCGTGAGCCGGTCGCGGGAGTGCGGAACGAGGTGCGCGACCGCTGGACAGTTTTCAAAGTCTGCCTTGAACCTCGTTTTCCAGAATGACTTCGCCTTTTCTTGCGAATCGAGATACCACGCGGAGTGTCCGGGCCGGTTGCGGAGTTTCCAGATTGCGCAGAACTCCGCGGTCTTGGTTTTGGCGCACTGCGCAGCAACCTGGAGCGTGATCGATCGCTTGGAGCGGTCTTGGAATGAGTCGACCACGAAGCGCGACATGGGAACAAGGTCGAAGGAAACAGGGCCGGGGATGTCAGCGTCAGGGCCGAAGACGACGTTTTCCTCGATCCATTGCGAGGCGGGTATGTCGGGCTCAACCTTCCAAGCGGCCGAAACGATGTCGGACAGAATTATTTCCTCCGTGATCCGGCGAGCTTCGGCTTTGATGTCAATTTTCCCCATTATGGTTTAGTAACGTTACTTCGGTGATTTGCACTGTTCCCCGAATACATTGCAGCGCGCACCGCTCGGGCAACGGCGCGGCCCATTGGCAACGGCACTCCATTTGCGATCGCGCGGCGAAGTTCCGTCGTGGTGAATGGCGTTTTCTCGAATCGCGCCGGGTCGATGCCTTGCGCTTCGGCCATGTAGGCGATTCTTGCACGGTTCCGCTGGGCGCTTCCCTTCCAGTCCGCTTGCCCGGTGCTGACTACCGTTGGTAGCTCGTCCACAGCTTCCAGAGCGGCGGGCTGGATGTGGAAGCGGCTTGCGCCTTCCTTCGCCCCGAACGTGAAGCGGCGGCGGCGGCGCTGTTCTCCACCGCACCAACGGTTGTCACAGAGTCGCGATACTATTTCGTAGCCTTCGATTTCCGGCACCGGAACGGTTGGGACGTTTTCCATCACGAACCATTCGGGCTGCGCTTCCGCTACGCATCGAGCGTAGTCCGGGATCATGTCCGGCATCACCGAGTCATCGCCCCACCTTGCGATGTTCACGTTCCCGAGTCCGCTGAATCTCTGGCAGGGTGGACCGCCGATGATGCCCGCGAACTTGCCAGCCGGAGGGTGGAAGTTGCGGATGTCGCCACCCCAAATCAGGTCCGGCCCGCGCACGATGATGAAGCCCTCCTCCTCGAATGCCTGGTCAAGCAGGCCGATCCAAGGGAACAACGACAACACCAACGGGGAACAAGACGCTGGTGACAATGACTGCCCGGCGGGAGTCACTGGCGAAGCGGAGGATGAAGGGCGGGCAGTCATGTCACAGCTCAGCGTTGTGCCTTGCTTCCCTTCGCCGCTTTCCTCTTTGGCTTCGCTTTCGCCTTCGCCTTCGCCTTCGCTTTACGCTTCGGCGCAACCCGTCGCTTCTTCGCCGCCGGCTTCTTGATCGGCTCCGGCTCCTGCGCATCGCTCCATTGCGTCGACGCTAGTGTTTCCGCAACCGCCTTACATTCGTTCTCGATCTGCTCCTGCAACCAGTCGGCCTGATCTTTGGTCAACCCGAGCTTGAGCTGCGCCCGCGGCGCGATCGATGCGCCAAGCAGCAGAAACCGCGACTTGGCGACCGATACATGGCGAGTGATGACAGTTCGGATTGACTCCTCCGCAATCAGCTTTTTGCGCGCTTCCTCAAGCGCAAGCTCCTTAATCATGCGCTCTGCTCGCGTCTTCTTGGCGCGCTCGACGTGGTAGTCTGGCGACTCCTGATCGTCGGTGCCGTTCTCCGCGATCCAGTCAAGCAGCTCGTCACATTGCACGTTGCCGTTCGCGCGGAACGCTGCGCAGCCGGCCTTTTGGGCCGCGTCGACGATGCCGTAGGTCAACTCGCAGCGGGCAGCCGCGGCTTGCTTGTTTGGCGCGAAGCCGAGCTTGGTTTTGGTATGGTCGCTCATTTGATCGATTCGATACGCCGCCCGATCCAGCGCATGACGGGAACGGCCATTGAGTTTCCAAGCGCATTGTAGCGCGGCCCATCAGGGCAGGCGTCGGCGTCTTTGCCGCGCCAGGGAATCATTGTGTGACCGTCAGGAAATCCTTGCAACCGCTCGCACTCGGTCGGCGTCAGTCTGCGCACAGCGGTTTGTTCCGGAACCAGCGGCGTCCCGCGTCCGGTCCCGTCCTCGCTCGCGTCGAAGCCCTCGCCGCCGCCGCTGTCGCCGGGGAAGGTTTCCGTTTCGGAATCGAGCCGACTACCGTGCGATACAAGGCACTTTGATACCTCTGGAATCATGTATCCCGCTTCGGCGTGGTCTGCGCTGTTGCTCCAGCCACCGCTTCCAGCGCAAGCCTTAAACGTGCCGGCAACTTCTTGCCCCGCTTCTCGGCGCGGCGCAGAATCCCCGCGCAGGCACGCGGGCTCAAATAGAACCGCTGCGGCACTTCGCCAGTCTCCAAGACATCCGACAACGAACACACGGCGTCGTCGCTGGGGAACTCCGAAGTATTGAGCGTCAAGAACGCGGTAGGCGAACCCATACCCGAGTTGCCCCAGCCCTCCGAGCAAGGAACCAAACGCTCCTGTTCTATCCGACAGGACGCCGGGGACGTTCTCCCACACCACCCAGCGCGGCCGAAGGCTTTCAAGAAGAGCAAGGAAAACGAGAGTGAGGTTTCCGCGAGGATCTTCCAAGCCGCGCCTGAGTCCAGCGACTGAGAAGGCTTGGCAGGGTGTTCCTCCAACAATGAGGTCAGGCCGAGTTGCAAGTTTCCATTCATGATGTTTCGTCAGGTCGCCAAGGTTCGGCACGGTCGGCCAGTGATGATTCAGGACAGCAGCCGGAAATTTCTCGATCTCCGCGAACGCGACCGGCGACCAGCCGAGCGGCTTCCACGCGACGCTCGCGGCCTCGATGCCGGAGCATACGGACAGGTAGCTGATTCCGCCTCGTGGCGCGCTCGTGTGTGATTTACGATTCGGCTGATTCATACGAAAACGATGCGATGGGGATTAACC
>Ga0070754_10000749_pt1 | contig 28589 bp, 30 predicted proteins | sample VirMetDEL_Sep_01_FD_75181 | JGI IMG/M metagenome (GOLD analysis project Ga0070754, IMG submission 75181) | Aqueous microbial communities from the Delaware River and Bay under freshwater to marine salinity gradient to study organic matter... | ecosystem: Environmental > Aquatic > Marine >...
CTGCACTTGGTCATGCAGCGTTAAAAACAGGCTCAGAATGCTCATTTACAGCTCGTAAACTGCGCTTCTTCGCCTATTTTTGCCTTGCCTGACCTTCGCTCGCTACGTTTTCACACGGCCTGGAGCCCCGGTCTTTTTCATTGTGCCCCTGGCCTGTGCGGAGTGTTCTGCTAGCGATAGGCCTGGGCGATGCCGCGACGTTCTTCCAGGCACTCGCTGGCGCCCAGTTCGAATTCCCGGCAGATCATCGGGCGCACCTCGTAGATGGTGCAGCGCATGCTGTCGCGGTCCAGTGCAGCGCACCAGTTGTCGTCCAGGCGACGCATCACTTCGCTGCCCCACTGGTCGGTATCGATGAAGCGTTGCGGCACGCCTTCATCGCCGAACAGCATCACTTCCAGCTGGCAGCAACAGGCCGCGCAAGTGCTGCAACTGACCTCGGGTTCGGTTGGCAGCTGGGTATGGGGGATGGTCTGGCTCATGGCGCGGCAGTGTACGCCATGCAGGACCGGCGCGGGGTTTGCGCTGACAGGCGTGCGCGCACTAAGCCGCTTGGCGGCTACGCAGGAGTTGTTCGTACTGCGCGCGGTACAGCTTGGCGAACCCGTGCAAGACCGGCATGACCACGGCCCAGACCAGCGCCAGAAGCGCCAGGGTTTGCCAGGTTCCGAGCGGCAGGCTAACGCCGGCGATCTTGGCGCCAGCGTAGTACGACAGCGGTGCGCTCAGCGCCCCCAGCAGGCTGGCGCGCCACCAGGGGCGTGCGGTCCAGGCCAGGCAATGATTGAGGGTGCTGGCCAGCAGCAGCCAGAGCAAGGCCAGCCACAGCGGGATCAACTGGCGCTCCTCGCCGAAATCGAACACCCCGAGATTGAGCAGAAAGCTGTCCAGCGCGCTGCCGGCGAGAAACACGCTGAGCAGCAGCTTGCCTTCGGCAGCCCAACTGCTGACCCAGAGCAGATGCACAGCGATGATCGCCGCCACCACCAGCAGCCAGGGGCTGTCGCCTGCGAAGACGCAGACCAGCCAGCCGAGCTGGAACAGGATGGCATTGGCGATCAGCTTAGACATTGAGGTTTCCTAACAGTGGGGCAGGACGAGCGTCTGGCTTGGCCAGCAGCAGTTGCGCGGTGCCAATGGTGCGTTCGAGGAAGCCGCCTTCGCAATAGCAGAGGTAAAACTCCCACAGGCGATAGAAGTAATCGTCGTAGCCCAGCTGCTCGAGGCGCGGTCTCGCCTGGCGCAGGTTGTCGTGCCACAGGCGCAGGGTGCGCGCGTAGTGCAGGCCGAAATCCTCCATGTGATGCAGGTTGAGGTCGGTATGCCGGGTTACGACCTCGAGCATCTTGTGCACCGACGGCAGGGCGCCACCGGGGAAGATATAGCGCTGGATGAAGTCCACCGACTGGCAGGCCTGCTCGTAGCGCTGGTCGCGAATGGTGATGGCTTGCAGCAGCATCAGGCCGTCAGGCTTGAGCAGCCGTGAGCATTGCTCGAAGTAGGTGGGCAGGAAGCGGTGGCCGACCGCCTCGATCATCTCGATGGATACCAGCTTGTCGTACTGGCCTTCCAGGTCGCGGTAGTCCTCCAGCAGCAGGGTGATGCGATCCTCCAGGCCCAGTTCACGAATGCGCCGCTGGGTGTGGTCATATTGCTCGCGTGACAGAGTGGTAGTGGTCACCCGGCAGCCATAGCGGCTGGCGGCGTGGATGGCCATGCTGCCCCAGCCAGTGCCGATCTCTAGCAGGTGGTCGCTGCGTTTAAGGTTGAGCTTCTGGCAGATGCGCTCGAGCTTGTTCAACTGGGCCTGCAGCAGGCTGTCGTCTTCGCTGCGGAACATGGCCGCCGAATACATCATGGTCGGGTCGAGGAACTGTTCGAACAGCTCGTTGCCCAGGTCATAGTGCGCGGCGATGTTGCGTCGCGAGCCCTGCCGGGTGTTGCGGTTGAGCCAGTGCAGGCCCTGGATCAGTGGGCGGCCCACACGCGCCAGGCCGCCCTCCATGGCATCGAGCACATCGAGGTTGGCGACGAAGATGCGAATCACCGCAGTCAGATCCGGCGTGCTCCAGTAACCATGGATATAAGCCTCGCCGGAGCCGATCGAACCGTTGCCGGCGACCAGGCCCCACACGGCCGGGTCGTGCACCGTGATCTCGGCGCGCAGGCGGGCCTGCGGCTGGCCAAAGTGCAGGCTTTCGCCGGCTTCATGGACAACCAGCAGGCCATGGCGCAGGTTCTGCAGCTGACGCAGTACGGCGCGGCGCAACAGGCCGGCGCCAATGCCATTGCCACTGCGTACCAGGTTTCTGGTGGAGGTCAGGCTAGAGCTTTTCATGGGGCATGTCCTTCACTTGCGTGCGGGCGACACGGAAGCTGCCTTCCGCTGGCTTGTGGTCGATAATCGGGAGGCGTTTGAACAGCAGGCGCATGGCCTGCCAGTAGATGGCGGCAAGGGTCTTGCCGGTCATCCAGGGGAAACTCAGCAGATAGCGGTGCAGGCTGCTGCGGTCGAGCGCTTCACGGCGCAGACTGAGGCTGGCGTCGAAGACCTTGGTGTCGCCTTGCCAGTCGGCCATATGCAGACCAAGACGCTCGCCGACGGCGCTGAAACTCATGCGGTATTGCAGTTCGCGCGGCAGAAAGGGCGAGACATGGAAGGCCTTGTCCACGCTGGCCTGCTGGCGGCCTTCGCCATCGGCCGGCAGCACGTAGTGATAGCGTTCGCGCCATGGCGTATTGCTCACTTCACAGAGGATCGCCACCAGCCGCTGGTCGGCGTCATGGCAGTAGAAGATGCTCACCGGATTGAACGCCAGCCCCCAACTGCGCGGCTGGGTCAGCACGCAGATGCGACCTTGCGGACGTGTGCCCAGTGCTTCCTCCACGCGATTGCGCACGGCCTCATGCAGCGCCACGCCCTGGCGGGTGGCTTCGGGCAGGTAATCGGTCTCGCGAAAGGCGAACGGCGCGAAGCGGCCGGAGCCAGCCAGCTTGGACAGAGCGAACAGCTGCGCCTGTTCGCTCAGGTCGAGATACAGCAGGCCCATGCGATAGCGAAAGGCATGGGCGCGCGGGGCGAAGCGGCGATGCTGCACCCAGCCGCTGTACAGGGCGCTGTGCATCAGAGTGTCTCACCGAAGGCGCGTGCCACGCGCAGCGCGCTGACCACGCCATCTTCATGAAAGCCATTGGCCCAGTAGGCACCGCAGTAATAGGTGTGCTGGGCGCCGAGCAGTTCTTCCCAGCGCGCCTGCGCCGCCGTGCCGGCCAGGCTGTACTGCGGGTGAGCGTACTGGAAGCGCGCGAGGATCTTGCTCGGCTCGATGGCGGCGGTCTGGTTGAGGCTGACGCAGAAGGTGGTATCGCTGTCGATGCCCTGCAGGATGTTCATGTCATAGGTCACGGCAGCCATCTGTTCACGTGGCCCACCCAGGCGATAGTTCCAGCTGGCCCAGGCCAGCTTGCGCTTGGGCAGCAGGCGCGTATCAGTATGCAGCACCACGTCGTTGTTGGCGTAGGGCAGGGCGCCAAGGATGTCCTGTTCTGCTGCGCTGGCCTGATCGAGCAGCGCCAGGGCCTGGTCGCTGTGGCAGGCGAAGATCACCTTGTCGAAGCGCTCGCTGCCGGCAGCGCTGTACAGGGTGACGCCGTCCTGATCGCGCACCACGCGGCTGACCGGGCAGTTGAGGCGGATGCGCTCGGCGAAACTGGCGGTCAGCGGCGCCACGTAGCTGCGTGAGCCGCCTTCGATCACCTGCCAGGTCGGGCGGTCGCTGACCGAGAGCAGGCCGTGGTTCTTGCAGAAGCGCACGAAGAATTGCAGCGGGAAGCCGAGCATGTCGGCCAGCGACATCGACCAGATGGCCGAGCCCATCGGCACGATGTAGTGCTCGATGAAGCGGCGGCCATAACCGTTGCTGTCGAGGTACTGGCCGAGCGTGGTGTCGGCGCCGATGCGGTGGTTGGCCAGGTCGTCCTGCGACTGGCGGTTGAAGCGCAGGATATCGCGCAGCATGCCCCAGAACGCTGGCGACAGCAGGTTGCTGCGCTGGGCGAACAGGGTGTTGAGGTCGTGGCCGTTGTATTCCACGCCGGTGGCCGGGTCGCTGACCGAGAAGCTCATCTCGGTGGGCTTGAAGGCGACGCCGACCTGCTCCAGCAGACGGATGAAGTTGGGGTAGGTCCAGTCGTTGAAGACGATGAAACCGGTGTCGACAGCATAGCTGCGGCCCTCGACTTCAACGTCGACGGTGTGGGTGTGGCCGCCGATCCAGTCGCTGGCCTCGAACACCTGAATGTCGTGCTGACGGTTGAGCAGGTAGGCACAGGTCAGGCCGGCGATGCCGCTGCCGACGATGGCGATTTTCATGCGTTGTCCTCGTTACGCGCCAGACGGCGACCTATGGCCAGTTGCAGGCTGCTCGGCAGGCTGCCGAGCAGTTTCAGGATGGCGATGAAGGGAGTGGGGAAGGCGATCTCGTGCGGGCGCTTGTCCAGGCGTTCGGCGATATGCCGCGCGGCGCGTTCCACGGGCCAGCGCATGGGCATGGGGAAGTCGTTCTTCTGCGTCAGCGGGGTGTCGACGAAACCCGGGCTGACCAGGGTGACGTCGATCCCTTCGGCGGCCAGGTCGATGCGCAGGCTTTGCAGCAGATAGCGCATGGCCGCCTTGGAGGCGCCGTAGGCTTCGGAGCGCGGCAATGGCAGGAAGGTGACCGAACTGCCGACGCCGACCAGATGCGGACGATTGCCCTGGCGCAGCAGGGGCAGGGCGGCCTCGATGCAGTAGCTGGCGGCGAACAGGTTGGTGCTGACCACGCGTTCGATCATCGCCGCCTCGAACTGGCGCACTTCGATGTATTCGCAGGTGCCGGCGTTGAGGATCACGCAATCGAGCGCGCCCCACTGTCGAGCGATGCGTTCGCCGATGGCGCGTACCTGCTCGGCGTCGGTCAGGTCGCCCGGCACCACCAGTACCTGCTCGCCGTAGCGCGTGGCGAGGTCCTCAAGCGGGCCACTGCTGCGGGCACTGACGGCCACTTGGTGGCCGGCTTGCAGCAATTGTTCGGCCAGTGCGGCACCGATGCCGCTGCTGGCGCCGGTAAGCCAGATACGTTTCATGCCAGCCTCCGTTTCAGCCAGGCGATTACGCCGCCCAGTACCGGCAGGTGTTCATAGAGCAATGCGCCGGCGTCGAAGTAGTCGCGGTGCTGATAGACGCGGTCACGCCAGCGCAGGTGCGAGCAGCCCTCGACGGCGATTTCCTCGCCGCCACGCAGGCGCGGGTGACGATAGCGCATGGTCCAGCGCAGGTAGCCCTCGCCTTCCGCGACCTGATCGAAACCGTGGAACTCGAAGTGCAGCGTCTCGACATTGGCGTACAGCTCGGCGAAATAGCGCCGCACTGCGCCCAATCCGTGCACTTCATGCAGCGGATCGCGAAACAGCACGTCGTCGCTGTACAGCTCACCCAGCAGGTCGAGGTTGTCCTTGTTCAGTGCGGTGAAACGCTCGGCGAAGGTTTCCAGGAAGCTGCTCATGCCGGAACCTCCCGCGCAGACAGGTTCTTGAACGCGTCCAAGGCGCGCTGGCGCGAGCGTGACAGGTCGACGATCGGGCGCGGATAACCGGTGGGCGCGAATAGTCCGCCGAGCGCCGACGGATCATGGATGTCGCGCTTGTTCAGTCCGGCCAGTTCCGGCAACCACTGGCGAATGAACTGGCCGTCGGGGTCGAACTTCTGCGACTGGCTGATCGGGTTGAAGATGCGGAAGTAGGGCGCGGCATCGGTGCCGGTGGAGGCGCTCCACTGCCAGCCGCCGTTGTTCGCCGCCAGGTCGCCGTCGATCAGATGGCGCATGAAGAAACGCTCCCCCTCACGCCAGTCGATCAGCAGGTTCTTGGTCAGGAACATGGCCACGACCATGCGCAGACGGTTGTGCATCCAGCCGGTTTCCAGCAGCTGGCGCATCGCTGCATCGATGATCGGCAGGCCGGTGCGGCCTTCCTGCCAGGCGGCCAGCTCCTCCGGTGCGCGGCGCCACGGCAGCGCCTCGGTCTCCAGGCGGAAGGCGCGGTGCCGCGAGACACGCGGGTAGCCAACCAGAATGTGCTTGTAGAACTCGCGCCAGAGCAGCTCGTTGATCCAGGTAACGGCGCCTGGGTTGCCGCTGTCGAACTCGCCCTGATTGGCCGCCAGGGCCGCGTGCAGGCACTGGCGTGGCGAGACCACGCCAGCGGCCAGGTAAGCCGACAGCTGGCTGGTGCCGGGCTTGGCCGGATAGTCGCGTTCGTCCTTGTAGAAGGCCACCTGTTCGTCGGCGAAGCACTCCAGGCGCTGCTGGGCCACGCGTTCTCCGGCTGGCCAGAGCAGGCGCAGGCTGGCGCTGGGGGTGGCGAAACCTTCGACGCTGCCTGGGATGGCGTCGCTGTCGATGGCCAGGGGCGCCTGCGCCTTGGGTGCGGGTATCAGCGCCGGCAGTGCGGTGTGCAGGCGCTCGTAGCACACCTTGCGGAACTGGCTGTAGACCTGGAAGTAGCCGCCGGAGCGGGTCAGCACGCTGCCCGGTTTGAACAGCAACTGATCGAGATGGCTATGCCAGGCAATATCCTGCTGGCCGAGGTACGCGGCGACCTGCTGATCGCGCAGGCTCTCGTTGCTGCCGTATTCCTCGTTGACGTGCACGGCGCAGATGTCGTGTGCATGGCAGACCTCGGCGACCTGCGCCGGCACCTCGCTCCAGTCGTCACAGTGGCGCACCAGCAGTGGCACGTTGAGGGCAGCCAGGGCCTTGCTCAGTTCGGCCAGGTTGCGCAGCCAGAAGTCCACCTTGCTCGGGGCGTCGTCGTGACGCTGCCATTGGCCTGGTGTGACGAGATACAGGGCGACGGTCGCACCACTGCTCATGGCCCGGCTCAGGGCGGTGTTGTCCTGGGTACGCAGATCGCTGCGAAACCAAATCAGTTGCTGCATGGGGTTACCTCTTTGGCGCCAATCAGGCCGTGGCGGAGCAGCCAGGCATGGGCGGCGAGCGGGTCACAGGCCGACTCCAGGCCGGTCAGCGCATCGCGGTGAATGTGGGCGGCAGGGCCGGCGATCAGCAGGGGCACGGGGCACAGTTCGGCCAGGCGCGGCAGGTGGCGGCGCAGCAAGGTGCCGTCCAGCGCTTCTTCGGCGTACAGCAGCACCGCGCGCGGGGCGATGAATTCCAGCGCCGTCAGCAGTTCGTTGGGTGGCAGCGGCCAGTCGAAGACTTCCACCGGGCAGTCGCTGGCGCTGGCCAGCCAGGCGCATAGCCACAGGCCCGGCTCCATCGGCGCCTCGCCGAGGTTCATCAGCAGCAGCGGCGCGCCACCGACCTGGCGATTGCAGTGGTAGAGACGGGTGGCCAGCTTGCTGCGCAGCCAGGACAGGAAGAACACCTGCTCGGCGCGTGCGCCGAACTGGCCTTGCCAGCGTTGCCGCAGGTCGCCCAGGAGCGGCCAGAACAGTTGCTCGGCCAGGGTGCTGGCAGGGTAGAGCGCCAGGGCCGAGTTGAAGCGGTCGTCGAGGCGTCGTTCGTTGAGCTGGATGATGCAGGCGAGCAGTTCGTTGCGCTGGCGTGACCAGTTGTCGGTGCTGGTGGTCTGGGGCACCTGACCGTGGTCGAGCAGCGCCTTGACCTGGCCGACGGCGACGCCGCGCGCCAGCCAGGCGAGGATGGCGTTGATGCGTTCGAGGTTGGCCGGCGAATAGAGGCGGTGCCCCTTGGGCGTGCGGTACGGCACGATCAGCCCATAGCGGCGCTCCCAGGCGCGCAGGGTCACGGCGTTGATGCCGGTGCTGCGTGCCACCTCGCGAATCGGCAGGTAGCCTTCTTCGAGTGCCTGGCGTTAGTCGTGGCCGACCTCTTCGTCGGCGATGGTTTCGCGGCTCATGGCATCACAGCGCATTGCGCAGGCTGAGGGGCTCGGGGTGCGGCTGCAGGTAAGCCTGCTCTGCGATGTAGCGATCCGGGTGACGGCGGAAGTGGTGCTTGAGCAGCGTCAGCGGCACCACCAGCGGCACGATGCCGTCGCGGTACTGGCCGATCAGTTGCTGCATTTCCTGTCTCTCGTCGGCGCTCAGCGCGCGCTTGAGGTAGCCGCTCAGATGCTGCAGCACGTTGCTGTGGGTGCCGCGCGTCGCACATTTCTTCAGTGCGCTCATCAGCTCGCTGAAATACTGCGGCGCCAGCTCACCAAGATCGTGCTGCGCGAGTTCGCCGAGCAGGCGGCCGAGTGACTTGTAGCGCACCGGGTCGGTGGCCATCAGCAGGTACTTGTAGCGTGAGTGGAAGGCGATCAGCGCGCGGCGCGTCAGGCCCTGCTGCAGCAGGCGTTGCCATGCGGCGTGGGCGTACACGCGGGTGATGAAGTTCTCGCGCAGCACCGGGTCGTTGAGGCGGCCGTCTTCTTCCACCGGCAGGTCCGGATGGCGGGCGCAGAAGGCGGCGGCGAAGATGCCACGGCCCGGTTCGCTCGGGCGCCCACCTTCCTGGTAGACCTTGACCCGCTCCAGGCCGCAGGAGGGTGACTGCTGCATGAAGATGTAGCCGCTGATGCCTTGCAGTTCATTGGCCATGCGTTCGCCGTAGGCGGCCAGTGCATCGGTGACGTCACGTGAACGCTCGACGGTGCCCACGGCGCGCGGCGCCTGCGGATCACCGACCAGGCGAATCGGTTCCCGCGGTATCGGCATACCAATAGCCACCTCGGGACAGACCGGGATGAAGTCGAAGTGTTCGGTCAGGCTGCGACTGCACAGGCGCGACAGCTTGTGGCCGCCGTTGTAGCGGACTTCGGCACCCAGCAGGCAGGCGCTGATACCCAGTTTGGCTTTGCTCGCTTGCATAACCTGACCTCATGAGACCTTGTACATGAAATGATTCATGTACAACTTGTGTCCACTATAGATGCGCAGTTATACAAGTCAAATACTTTGTATAGGTTTGGTATTGGTTTTTCTGTGCAGGCAGGCGGCGTCGGCCGAGGGGCCGCCAGGTATCGCGGGAGGGTCAGCGCCAGCCTTGCAGCCAGTGTTCGCTGTCTTGCAGTTGGCGCCAGTCGAGTGGCTGGCTGCGGTGTGTCAGTACGGCCTGAAGCTCGACACCGATGACGTTGTCTGCCTCGTCGCGGATCAGTTCGGTGACCAGAAAGTGGCGCTCGCGGTTCTGCGGCCGCACCGCCGTCCATTTCGACAGCAGCAGTTTGCGCGGGTTGAGGCGACGCTTGCCGGGCGTGCTCATTGCAAGTGCTCGAGCAGGCGGCGCGCAGCATCCTGGCCACTGAGCCAGGCCCCTTCGACGCGGCCCGACAGGCACCAGTCGCCGCAGGCATACAGGCCCAGGTCGGCGTCGGCCAGCGCGCCCCATTGGTGCGCCTGGGCCGGGCGGGCATAGAGCCAGCGATGGGCAAGCGTGAGACTGGGGGCCGGCACGGCGCAGCCGATCAGCTCGGCGAAAGCGCCGTGCAGTTGCTCGATCACGGCCTCCTTGGGCAGATCCAGATGCTGCCGGCTCCAGGCGCTGCTGGCGTGCAGCACCCAGGTGTCGAAGTGGTTGTCGCGGCCGGGCTTGCTGCGGTTGCGGGCCATCCAGTCGAGCGGGCTGTCCTGTACGAAGCAGCCTTCGACGCGGGTGTCCAGCGGGCGCTCGAAGCCCAGCGCCACTGCCCAGGTCGGATCCATGATCACGCTCGCCGCTGTACCGGCCAGTTTGGGCGCGGCAGCCAGCAGGGCGCTCGCTTGCGGGGCCGGTGTCGCGACGATCACGTGGCTGTAAGGGCCGTGGCTGTTGCCTTCGGCATCCTGCAGGCTCCAGTAGCGGTCGCCGCGGAACACTTCGGTGATACGGCAACTGAACTTGACCGGCAGGGCGCCGAGCATGGCGCGGGTGATGGCGCTCATGCGTGGGCTGCCGACCCAGCGCAGTTGCTCATCGGGAGAGGCGCTGAGCTGGCCGTCCTGAGCGTTGTACAGGCTCGGTTGCCACTCGGCGACCCAGCCACGGGCTTGCCATTGCTGCACGACCTCGATGAAGCGACGGTCGCGGGCGGTGAAGTATTGAGCGCCGAGATCCAGGCTGCCGGCGTCGCTGCGCTTGCTCGCCATGCGCCCGCCGCTACCTCGGCTCTTGTCGAACAGTTCGATGTCCTGGCCGGCAGCGTGCAGGGCCTGAGCGGCTGAGAGTCCTGCGATGCCGGTGCCAATGATGGCGATGGGTGCGTTCATGGTTACCTCGTCAGCGCTGAATGCTATACAGGCTAAGGTTTGGACAAAAGCTATACAAGAGTGTTTTCATGTACAGCTGATGCCGTTCGAACCTGCTCAAAGCCTGCTGCGCGTCGGCTCTGCGGCGTTAAAAACAGGCTCGGACTGCTCATTTACAACTCGTAAACTCCGCGTCCTCGCCTGTTTTTGCCTTGCATAGCTCTAGCTCGCGAGCCTTTGAACAGGTTCTGAGTGGCGCTCCCTTGCTTTAGGTTTAGGACAAACGCGACAGGTGTGCGCGTCATGAACCAGACTAAAGGTGAAGTTTCTTCCATTGCCATGCGAGGACGATGCCATGCATATCCTGCTGACCGGCGGTACCGGTCTGATCGGTCGAGCGCTTTGCGCGCACTGGACCGAGCAGGGCCACCGCCTGACTGTCTGGAGCCGCGAGCCGAGCAAGGTCGCGCACCTTTGCGGTGCTGACGTTCGAGGTGTCGCCCGGCTCGAGGAGCTGGGCGAAGAACCCCTGGACGCCGTGATCAACCTGGCCGGCGCGCCGATTGCCGACAAGCCCTGGAGTAGCAAGCGCAAGGCGCTGCTGTGGTCCAGCCGTATCGGCCTGACCGAGCAGTTGCTGAGCTGGCTGCAGGGGCGTACGCAGCGTCCTGCGGTGCTGCTGTCGGGCTCGGCGGTAGGCTGGTACGGCAACGGCGGCGAGCGCGAGCTGAATGAGGGCATGCTTGCGGTAACTGACGATTTCGCCGCGCAACTGTGCGGCGCCTGGGAGGAAACCGCGCTGCGCGCCGAGGAGCTGGGGATTCGCGTGGTGCTGATCCGCACCGGCCTGGTGCTGAGCCCTGATGGCGGCATGCTGAAGCGGCTGTTGCTGCCGTTCAAGTTGGGGCTGGGCGGGCGCATCGGCGACGGCCGACAATGGATGCCGTGGATTCATATCGCCGATCAAATCGGCCTGATGGATTTTCTCTTGCAGCAGGGCGACGCCCGCGGTCCTTATAATGCCTGCGCGCCCATGCCGGCGCGCAATGCCGAGTTCAGCAAGGCGCTGGGACAGGCGCTGAGTCGACCGACCCTGTTACCGGCACCAGCCTTCGTCTTGCGCGCTGCACTCGGTGAGATGTCCGAGCTGCTGCTGGGCGGTCAGCGCGCTGTGCCGGCGCGTTTGCTGGAGGCGGGCTTCAGTTTTCGTTTCACCCATCTGGATGTGGCCCTGGTGGATTTGCTGGGTCATCAATGAGCGCAGTCTGTTGCAGAACTACCTGCGTTGCCGTTGCGGCGTTAAAAACAGGCTCGGAATGCTCATTTACAGTACGTAAACTGCGCTTCCTCGCCGGTTTCGCCTTGCACTGGCTGCCTCGCTAACATTTTTCAAAAGCCTGCTGGGATTTCGCATGACCGATCACGCATTGTTGCTGGTTAACCTGGGTTCGCCCGCGTCCACCGAAGTAGCCGATGTTCGCCGTTACCTCAATCAGTTCCTTATGGATCCCTATGTCATCGACCTGCCATGGCCGCTGCGTCGTTTGCTGGTGTCGCTGATTCTGATCAAGCGTCCAGCGGCATCGGCACATGCCTACGCCTCGATCTGGTGGCAGGAGGGTTCGCCGCTGGTGGTGATCAGCCGCCGTCTGCAGGAGGCGATGAAGGCGCAGTGGACCCAGGGCCCTGTCGAGCTGGCCATGCGCTATGGCGAGCCCTCCATCGAGTCGACCCTGCAGCGTCTGGCCGCGCAGGGTATTCGTGAAGTGACCCTGGCACCGCTGTATCCGCAGTTTGCCGACAGCACCACCACCACGGTGATCGAGGAGGTCAAGCGGGTGGTGCGTGAGCGCGGACTGGACATGCGCCTGTCCACGCTGCCGCCGTTCTACGATCAGCCGGAGTACCTCGATGCCCTGGTGGCCAGCGCCAAGCCTTACCTGGAGCAGGATTTCGACCATTTGCTGTTGAGCTTCCACGGCCTGCCGGAACGCCACCTGCACAAGCTCGATCCCAGCGGCCATTGCCTGAAGGGCGACGACTGCTGCCGCAGTGCTTCGCCCGAAGTGCTGGCCACCTGTTATCGCGCGCAATGCCTGCGCAGCGCCGAGCTGTTCGCCCAGCGCATGGGTCTGCGCCCGGAGCAGTGGTCGGTAAGCTTCCAGTCGCGCCTGGGCCGCGCCAAGTGGATCGAGCCCTACACCGAGACGCGTCTCGACGAACTGGCGGCGCAGGGCGTGAAGAAGCTGCTGGTGATGTGCCCGGCCTTCGTCGCCGATTGCATCGAGACCCTGGAGGAGATCGGCGACCGTGGCCGCGAGCAGTTCGTCGAAGCCGGTGGCGAAAGCCTGCAGCTGGTGCCCTGCCTGAACGATCATGCTGATTGGGCGGCGGCACTGAAGGTGCTGTGCGAGCGCGCGCCAGTGATGGTCTGAACGTCCGTTGAACGTCGGGGCGAGGCATTCGCCTCGGCGGGTATGAAGCATTCGCCGATCTGATAACACCTTCGAGCGATACTCACCGCTGTTTATATCGTCCTAAGCTGACGGCTCTTTCAACCACCGCGCATCGCGTCAAGGGTGCTTCTAAAAACTATCTGCGTTGTCATCGCTGCGTTAAAAACAGGCTCAAAATGCTCATTTACAGCTCGTAAACTGCGCTTTTTCGCCGGTTTTTGCCTTGCGCTGACTGCCTCGCCTACGTTTTTAAAAGCACCCCCAAGCGGTGCCGAGGAGAGCGTCCGTGCATAACAACAATAACGGCTACCCCTCCAGTGTCCGCGCCTGGGCCACTGTTGCCATCCTGATGGTGGCGTACGTTCTGTCCTTCGTCGATCGGCAGATTCTCAACCTGCTGGTCGAGCCCATCCGCCGTGACCTGGCGATCAACGATACGCAGATGAGTCTGCTGATGGGGCTGTCGTTCGCGTTGTTCTACACCATCTGCGGCATTCCGCTGGGGCGCGTGGCCGATACCCGCAGCCGCCGCGGTTTGATCACCGTGGGCATTCTGTTCTGGAGTGCTGCCACCGCAGCCTGTGGCATGGCCAAGCTGTACTGGCAGTTCCTGCTCTGTCGCATCGGCGTGGGCGTGGGTGAGGCGGCGCTGTCGCCGGCGGCCTACTCGCTGATCGCTGACAGCTTTCCTGCCGAGCGCCGTGCCACGGCCATCAGTGTCTATTCGATGGGCGTCTACCTGGGTTCGGGCTTGGCCTTTCTGGTCGGAGGTCTGGTCATCCAGTTCGCCTCCGCGCAGGGTGACGTGACCTTGCCGGTGCTGGGGGAGGTGCGTCCCTGGCAATTGATCTTTCTGATCCTCGGGGTTGCCGGGGTGCTCTTCACCCTGTTGATGCTGGCGGTGAAGGAACCGAGCCGGCGCGGTGCCGGCGCGGGTGTCGCGGTACCGCTCAGCGAGGTGGGACGCTACATTCGCGCCAACCGCCGCACCGTGCTGCTGCACAACTTCGGTTTCGCCGGGCTGGCCTTCGCTGGCTATGGCAGCGCAGCCTGGGTGCCGACCTTCTATATCCGCACCTACGGCTGGGATGCCGGCCAGGTCGGCATCGTCTACGGCAGCATCGTTGCGGTGTTTGGCTGCCTGGGGATCGTCTTTGGTGGGCGCCTGGCGAACTGGATGGCCAAACGCGGGCGCAGCGATGCCAACATGCGTGTCGGCCTCTATGCCGCGCTGGGGGCGCTGCCGCTGGTCGTGTTGTTCCCGCTGATGGACAGCGCCTTCTGGGCCAGTGTGCTGATGGCGCCGACGGTGTTCTGCCTGAGCATGCCGTTCGGTGTGGCGCCGGCGGCGATCCAGGAAATCATGCCCAACTCGATGCGCGGCCAGGCGTCGGCCATCTATCTGTTCGTCATCACCCTGATCGGTCTGGGCGTTGGGCCGACTGCCGTGGCGCTGGTGACTGATTTCGTCTTTGCCGATGACGCTGCTCTGCGCTATTCGCTGCTGATCGTCACCACCCTGGCGGTGTCGATGTCGATCATCCTGCTGAGCAAGAGCTTGAAGCCCTACCGTGAAAGCGTAACGCGGCTGGAGCAATGGGCCGCCAATCCGGCCTGAACAGACGCTTTTTCCTCGCGTGCCGAGCAATGATCGGCACGTTTTATGCGCCAGTGCACGGGCGCTGTGGAATTTTTGCGCTTTACTGATGTTCTGAGTGTTGCGCGCGCCATGGTGGCGCGTGCCAGCCAGGGAACCTTTGCATGGGAGTGAGGCCCGTGTCTGCCGCATGGGGCAGGCCATTCAACAGCTCGGCATTCTGGCTGCGGACAGTGCTGCCCGGGTTGGCCGCGCTGATGCTGCTCAGTGGCTGCAGCGGTCGTCTAGATAACGACTCCATTCTCAATACACGCAGTCCGATCAAGCCCACCGAGGTGCTGCAGACTGACGTCGATCGTATGGCCACCCTGGCCATGCGCAACAATCTCAACAGCCTGTACCGGCTGATGCACAAGCTCTACCAGCGCAACCCGCGTGAATGGCGCAAGAACTCGCTGCCCGATGCCGCCAGTGCAGAGCGCGCCATCCAGTACGCCATCGAACACAATCAGGACTGGCCAACCCTGGGCGGCAGGCGCGATGTCGCCGCACTGGATTACTCGCTGAGCCCGGCCTTCCAGGGCGACCGTGTGGCCGCTTTCACCTATGCCATTGGCAGCATGCTGGTGACCGCTCACGGTGGTCGCACCGAGTTCTACCTGACCGACAGCTTCAATGCACAGTTCATCCACAACGCCGCGCGCAATCTGGAGAAGGCCGGCTGGATGCTGTCGCAGCGGCGTGATGCCACGGGTCGGCCGCTGCTGCTATCGAACGAGTTCTCCGAGCAGGGTAACAACCTCAGTTATGCGGTGGAGTTCGGCAAGATGGTGGCGCGTCTCGATCTGCTCACCCATGTGCTGGAGGAGCGCTACCGGCGTATGGGCGCCAATTACGCGCAGAGTCTTTTCCTGCTGAATTTCCTCCCGGTGCAGTAGCGCGTCACTGATTCCAGCGTTGCTGAATTTCGTCCAGCTTGCCCGCGTTGCGCAGGCGCACCAGCGCTTCGGAAAACTGCCGTGCACGCTCGATATCGCCTTTGGCGAAGGCGACGAAACGTGGCATCTGGATCAGCGGGCGAGGGAGCACGCGCACCTGATTCTGCGCGCGCTGTTCGCGAACGAAGTAGAGCAACTGGGTATGGTCGCCGACGATGATGTCGATGCGTCCGGCCAGCAGCATCGACACCAGTTGCCGTGGATTCTGCGCGCTGGTGTCACGGGCCAGATCGGCGTGGTCGAAGTTCTCCTCATAGGAGTAACCGCGAACCTGGCCGATCACGTACGGCGACAGGTCACGCAGCGTCTTCCAGTCCGCGATGGCAGTCTTGGCCGTGGTCATGAACACCGTCGAGCCACTGCGCAGCGGGCCGACCAGTTCGTATTGCCGTTGACGCTGCGGGGTGCCGGCGAACTGAAAGGCCATCTGCACCTCGCCGCGATCGAGCATGCGCTTGACCCGCTCCCAGGGATAAAGACGGATTTCGTACGCTACGTTGGCTTCGTCCAGTACCGCGTCGACCAGTTCGACGTCGAGCCCGCGCGGAGTATCGTCCTCGGCAGTGACGAAGCTGTAGGGGGCGAACTGTTCGTCGCCCACCACCCGCCAGGGCTGTGCTGCCAGCGAATTGGTCAGCGCCAGTAGAGCAATTAGCAGATAGCGCATGGCGGTTTCCTCGTGGCTGGCCTGTATCTGAGGCTAGCCAATTTCTGCGAGGAAGGGAGGGCGCTGTGTGACTGAATCAGACCTTGCGCACGAACTCGGACTTGAGCTTCATCGCGCCGATGCCATCGATCTTGCAATCGATGTCGTGATCGCCGTCGACCAGACGAATGTTCTTCGCCTTGGTGCCGACCTTGACCACCAGCGACGAGCCCTTGACCTTGAGATCCTTGATCACGGTGATGGTGTCGCCGTCCTGCAGCAGGTTGCCTACCGAGTCCTTGATCACCCGTGCGTCATCGCCCGCGTCGGCGTTTTCACCGGCTTTCCACTCGTGGGCGCACTCGGGGCAGATCAGCTGATCGCCGTCTTCGTAGGTGTATTCGGAGTTGCATTTGGGGCAGGGCGGCAGAGCGGTCAAGGGGTGTCCTCGGTACGGGTGAGAAACCGCAGATTATATAGGGTTTTGTTGAAAAACGCCGCCCTGGGAAGTGGTGCGTCCGAGTGCTTGGGTGTTTTAAATATTGGACCTTTTGCAACGTGGTGGTTTCGCTGGAATGGCAGCTTTTTTCTTCTTAGAGGGCATTAAACGGGGAGTTTGGAGCTGAGGTAGTGCAAAATTTCGGGTTGATTTGTTTGACATATTTTACGGCTCGGGCAGACTGGCTGCAGATTCCGTTGCCGAATCGGGTAATGGGCTGCGTTGCTGCAGCCCCTCTCCAGATGGAGTTGACCCGGTTCGAGCCGCCGTCGGAAGGCGGCACTCAGGCTCAGGATGAGCCTCGGTGCATGGGGTTAGCCAAACAGGCCGCACGTGCTACAGCAGAGGGTTCTGCTGGCCGCCGGCCTGCACAGCAACGATAGGCCCGGCCTGTCCCAAGGTGACTTATGTCCAACAACAAGAACCGCAACAATCCCCGCAAACCCGTCGTGCTGATGTCCATGGGCGCTCAACAGCGCAAGGGCCACGACTATCAGGTAATGACTCACAAATACATCCAGCCCCTGGTCGAGTTTTCCGGTTGCGTGCCGGTGCTGGTGCCCACCTGCTGTGGTATCGAGGACCTCGAGCAGTATCTGGATATGGCCGATGGCGTGTACCTGACCGGCGCCGGCAGCAATATCGACCCGGCGCTTTACGGGCAGGAGAACGAAACGCCGAACAAGGGGCAGGATCGCGACCGCGACCTGTTCGACCTACCGCTGATTCGTGCCGCTATCGCCCGCGGCTTGCCGATCTTCGGTATCTGCCGGGGTATGCAGGAAATCAACGTGGCGCTGGGCGGCGACATTTACCAGAAGGTCTATGCCGAGCCTGGCTTCAACGACCATCGGGAAAATCCCGACGACCCGGTCGAGGTGCAGTACGCCCCCAGCCACAGCGTGCGTCCGCTTCCCGGTAGCTGGTTCGCCGAGCTGATGGGCAAGGACGAGATTCAGGTCAACTCCCTGCACGGCCAGGCCATTCGCAACCTGGGCAAGGGCCTGGAAGTACTGGCCACCGCCGAGGATGGCCTGATCGAGGCGGTTCATGCGCCGAGCCTCTCGCCTTTCCTTGTTGCGGTGCAGTGGCACCCGGAATGGCAGGCTGCGCTGAACCCCGATTCGGTGAAGATCTTCCAGGCCTTTGGTGACGCCTGCCACCGCCGAGTTGCCTCGCGCAATGGTCGTCGCGCTGCCTGAACCTGTCAGCCCCTGCGTCAGTAGGGGCTCGGTGGTTGCGGCCAGTTCAGGGTGCCACTGTCTTTGAAGCGGCGCGTACCAAACAGGCCATCGGCCAGTTTGCCGCGCAGCACGTAGGGCACCTCCTGGCCGGGTTGATAGCCGGCCACGCCCCAGGCCTGCCGCATCACCGAAAACGCCGAAATGCTCACCGGCACGCTCAATACCGTTTCACCGAAGCGTGGCACGCTGCCGCTCTGGTCGCTGACGCCACTGGCCAGCGGCTGGCCGTTGACGTCCAGATCCAGCGCCATGCCGTTGAAGCTTACCGCGCTGTCATTGGGGTTCTGCACCCGCAGCTTGACTGCGAAACGCACTTCCAGCCCCTGGCCGGGCAAGGGTTCCAGGCCAACCAGATCGACCCGTAGCGGATCACGATTGCCCAGACTGGCGCAGGCACCCAGGGTGGCCGCGAGCAGGCTGATCAAGCAAAGACGAAGCAGACGAGGCATGACAATCTTCCCTGGACGTTATGGGGTCAGGATAGAAGACAGCTGTGTGCGCCATTAGCTCCCGGCGCGTTGTCTTGCGCCCAGTACCAGTGCGATGCCGCCGAGCACGGCAACGGCGCTCAAGCTCAGGCGCAGGGACAGCGCTTCGTTGAGCAGCAGGCTGCCACCGAGCGCGGCGAGAATCGGCACGCTCAACTGCACCGTGGCCGCCTGGCTGGCGCGCAGGCCGGGCAGGGCGCTGTACCAGATGGCGTAGCCGACGCCCGAGGTCAGCGCACCGGACAGCACGGCATAGAAGAGGCCAGCGCCGTCCCAGTCGAGCTTAGGCAGCAGCACCAACGCCAACAGCACGGCCAAGGGAGACGCTCGCAGAAAGTTGCCGGCGGTCACGGCCAACGGATCACCCTGGCCGCGCCCGAGCAACGAGTACGCGCCCCAGGCGATACCGGCCAGCAGCATCAGCAAGGCCGCCGGCAACGGTGGTGCGCTGGCGCCGGGCAGCAGCAGCGCCAGCAGGCCGGCCGTGGCCAGCGCCGTACCGAGGCTGGCGACCAGGCCCAGGCGTTCGCCGCGCAGCAAGCCCCAGAGCAGCATGCTCAACTGCACCGCGCCGAACAGCAGCAGGGCGCCGATGCCGGTATCCAGCTGCAGATAGGCGAAGGAAAAAGCCGCGGCATAGGTAAACAGCGCCAGTGCCCCAGGCCAGTTGCCGGCGATGGGTTGCCTGGTCTGCCTCAGCTTGAGCAACAGCCAGAGCGTCAGCGCGCCGGCAAGCAGGCGGATGGCGGTGAAGCTGGCCGCATCGATATCGGTTTCACGCAGCGCCAGGCGGCACAGCAGCGAGTTGCCGGCGAAGGCCAGCATGGCAAGGCAGGTTAGCAGCAGGATACGCGGTGGCATCGTCCATCCTTGGCTGAAGGTCTGGTGATGCCTGGCAGCTAACCACGTCAGGCTGGGCGATGGCATTGGCAGAAGGTCGCAAGTGGCTGCGACCTTGGCCATTCGGGCGGGGGATTACCGTTAGAAGTGCGCTTTGACCAGCAGGCTGGCGGTGTTCTGGTCGGTCGAGCCCACGAAGTTCTCGCTGACGAAGCCACCATCCTTGATGCCGTACTTGTTCTTCCAGTAGTCGTACTCGATGCCCACGTACAGCTGTTTCTCGCCCCACTTCAGCGCCTTACCCAGGTCGTACTTGATCTGCGGGTTGAAGTGCAGGTTGGCGTGGTAGTCGCCATGGCGGTTGCTGTCGTTGTCCACCACCCAGTCCATGAACCCGTCGATGAGAATGTCCGATTCGCCCACCGCGATGGTGTAGCTCCACACCGGGGTGATCTGCCAGACATTGCTACCGGCGCGGCTGCCGTCAGTGGTGCGCAGGTAGGTGTTGAGCTGGAAGTAATCGAAACCGGGGATGTCAAGGTCGACTGCCGGGCCGATCAGGTAGGACTCGACGTCATCTTCGCCGAACTCGTAGGTGGTGGAGATCAGCACGTCCTTGATCGGGCCAAAGGAGAAGTCGGCACCGGTGATCTTGCCCAGCGAGAAGCGTGGGCTGAACTCGCCGTAGAAGGAATGGCCGTCACCTGCGCCATTGGTGGCGTCAGTGTTGTATTTGATGAAATCGGTGAAGAAGAACAGGTCGCCGAAGCTCCAGCCGCTGGAGTGCTCGAAGGTGATGGTCTGCTGGATTTCCGGGTCGATCTTGAAGTCCTGGCCGTAGAGATAGGTCAGGCTGTTGTTCTGCCACTGCAGCAGGTCACCGGCGATGGCCTGGCCGCCCGCCAGCAGACCGCCGGCCAGCGCCAGCGAAGAAAGTGTGCGATTCATGAAAGCTCCTGGTGGTTAAGACGTGTCGTTATGATTTTTTTGGCCTGGGATCTCTGGCGGACACTTTTCGGGTCGCTGCTGAGCGACGTTGAGCAGCGCTCGCGACGGTTTTAAACCTGTCCGCCTGGTCAGGCTGGTGCTGCTAGAGCAAGAACGGCGCCAATTTTCGTGATTGCGCATATCCCTTGCAAATCAATCGTATAAACAGATTTTCAGGATCGTTTCGTTGTATCGGGTGCACTGTTTTCTGACCGATAGGACAAAAAAGCCATAACTTGGTGCGCAACCGTTTGGCGGCGGCTGCAGCGCTTTCTCAGGGGTGTGCTTGATTAGTTTGATTATGGTCGTAATATAAATATTAAATTATGGCTGTAATTCTATTGGTGGGAGGATGCCCTCTCACTCACCACACCACCCTGGAGACTCATCATGACTGCCCAAGATACCCCCGGAACCGCTCTGATCACTGGTGCCTCGTCCGGCATTGGCGCCACTTATGCCGAACGCCTGGCACGGCGCGGCTACGACTTGCTGCTGGTCGCGCGTGATGCCCAGCGCCTGGATACACTGGCCAAGCGTCTGGGCGCGGAGTACGGCGTTGCGGTCGAAGTGATGCCGGCGGATCTCACCAGCAAGGCCGATGTGCTCAAGGTGGAAAAGCGCCTGCGGGAGGATGCGTCCCTCGCGCTGCTGGTCAATAACGCGGGCGTTGCCATGAATGGTCCGTTGGCGTCCGCTGATCTGGAGCAGGCCGAGAGCATGATCCAGCTCAACGTCGTGGCGCTGACCCGTCTGGCAGCGGCGGCCGCGGCCAACTTCTCCGCAGTCGGCCGCGGCGGCATCATCAACCTCGGCTCGGTGGTGGCACTGGCGCCGGAAATGTTCAATGCCATTTACAGCGCGACCAAAGCTTATGTGCTGAGTTTGACCCAGACCCTGGCTGGCGAGCTGCGGGGTTCGGGTGTGCAACTACAGGCCGTGATGCCGGGCGTGACCCGCACCGAAATCTGGCAGCGCAGCGGCACCGACGCTTCGGCGCTGCCGCCGTCGATGATCATGGAAGTGGGTGAGATGGTCGATGCCGCGCTGGCTGGTTTCGATCAGCAGGAGTTGGTGACCATTCCCTCGTTACCCGACGCCGCCGACTGGGATGCCTTCGTCAAGGCACGTGCGGCGCTGGGGCCGAACCTGTCTCACGACAAGGCCGCAGCGCGCTACAAGTGATGCCAGGCGCAAGGCCGTTACTGGTCTTGCGTCTTTTCGATCAACAGGCGGCGTGTCGTATGCAGCAGGCGGTCGGACAGCTCCGGGTCCTTGACGCTACGCGACAGCAGCAGTGCGCCGATCATGGCCGAGAGCATCAGTACGCTTTCGTCCTCCGCGTTTTCACCTTCCAGGTTCTGCTCGATCAGTGCCAGGCGATTGCGCACCATCGCATCGGTGGTGGCGCTCGGTTCACCGCGCTGGCCCAGTTCGGCAGACATAGTCGGTAATGGGCAGCCGGCGCCGGGATTGTCACGGTGCAGGTCGGACAGGTAGCGCTGGATGAACAGCGGCAAGGGCGACTCGGCGCTGTGCAGCACTTCGGCCGTGCTGCTTTCCAGGGTCTGCACGGCGTGCTGCAGCGCAGTTTCCACCAAGTCATCCTTGGACTTGAAGTGAGCGTAGAAACCGCCATGGGTCAGGCCCAGCGCCTTCATCAGTGGCTGCAAGCCCGTGGCCCCAACGCCGTCGCGGCGAAAGCGCAGTGCCGCTTCCTCGATGATGCGTTGATGGGTCTTGGCCTTGTGATCTTCCGAATAGCGCATGGCGGGCCTCGTCTATCAAATGTTGCCTGTCATCTTACACCCGCGTCGTTGTTCTGGCGCGGCGCATTCATGTCGAGAATCAGGCAGGTGGTGGAGGCGACGGCGTAGAGGCGTTCGTCGACGTCATACAGGCGGCCTTCGGCCAGTGCGGTGGAGCGGCCGAGGTGGATGATGCGGCCCTCGGCGCGCACCGGGCCGGCCTCGCTGCGCAGGGCGCGGATGTAGCTCACCCGCAAGTCGGCGGTGGTGTAGCCCTGGCCCGGTTTGAGCAGGGTGTGCACGGCGCAGCCCATGCAGGAGTCGAGCAGGGTGGCAATGTAGCCCCCGTGTACGCTGCCCAGCGGATTGTAGTGGCGCTGGTCGGGCATGCCCTGGAAGACGAACAGGCCGCTGGCCCACTGCACCTGGGTGAAGTCGAGCACGGCGTTGATCGGTGGCGACGGCAGCTCGCCACGGCCGATGCCGTCGAAGAAATCCATCGGCGTCATGGCGGCGACTTCCGTCAGGCTGAGGGTGCCGGGCGCGGCCAGCTGGCTGCGTACAGCCTGCTCTTCGGCGATCCAGGCGGCGAGGAGGGCATCTCGGGATAGGGCGGTCATACAGGCTCCAGATAAATATGATGGACGACATTCAATGTTTCATATTATGGTCGAAATATAAATGGCCGCCAGTCGCTGCCCATCGGAGCCTTGTCATGCCACCTTCCCGAGTTCTGCTGATCATCCTGATGCTGCTCACTGCGCTGGGGGAAACCTCCACCCAGTTGCTCATTCCTGCGCTGGGCGAGCTGGAGCGTGGTTTGAATGCCAAGCCGGGTAGCAGCCTGCTGGCGCTGTCGCTGTTCGTCGGCGCCTTCGGCCTTGGCCAGCTGCTGCTCGGGCCGCTGTCGGATCGCCTGGGGCGCCGGCCGGTATTGCTCGCCGGCTTGAGCCTCTACCTGCTGGCGACCCTGGGCATGCTGCTGGCGCCGAACATCGAGGTGCTGATCGGTCTGCGCGTGCTGCAGGGCTTGGGCGCTTGTGCGGCGCTGGTGCTGGCGCGGGCCATCGTCCGCGATGTGTGGCAGGAGCGTGCGGGGCCGGCGCTGGCACTGACGGTGCTGGGCATGTTCGCCGCCATCGTCCTGTCACCGGTGGTCGGTGGCCTGCTGACCCAATATGGCGGCTGGCGCGCACCGCTGCTGGCGACCCTGGTGCTGGGCAGCCTGGCCTTGCTGTCGGTGCTCGGTAGCTACCGCGAGACGCATCTGCAGCGTGATCCACAGGCCGGCCGGCTCAAGGGCTTGCTGGCCAGCTACCTGCAGGTTTGGCCCAGTTGCCGCGCGCTGGCGCTGACTATCGCCTGCACCTATGGCGCGATGTTCGTTGTGGTAGCCGGCTCGTCGTCGGTGTACATCGGTTTGCTGGGCCTCAGCGCCGCGCAGTATGGCCTGACCTTCGCCCTGATCGTTTCCGGCCTGCTCGGCGGTGCAGTGTTCACCCTGCGCAATGTGCAGCGCCTGGGGCCGCAACGGGTAGTGGGTATCGGTGTGGCGCTGGTGCTGGCCGGGTCGCTGCTGACCCTGGTGGTCTATCTGCTGTTCGGCCTGTCGCTGCTGGGGCTGTCACTGCCGCAGGTGCTGGTGACGTTGGGCGGCGGCATGCTGTTGCCGGCTGCCGTGGCTGGCGCGGTGATTCCCAACCCCCAGCGCGCCGGGCTGGCGGCGGGGCTGATGGGCTCCTCGCAGATGGCCGGCGCCACCGTCGCTGGCCTGCTGCTGGGCGCCCTGCAGGATGGCTCGGCTTGGCCTATGGTTGCCTTGAACGCGCTGTTCGCCGTGCTGGCGTTTCTGTTCTTCCATTTCTTGCGCCTGCGCCCGGTCGCCACGACTGCGGCGCTCGGCAAACTCCCCTGATCCGAGGACAAAGTAATGAGCAGCTATGACGTGGTCATCATCGGCGCCGGCCCCGGCGGTTACAACGCCGCCATTCGTGCTGGCCAGTTGGGCCTGAAAGTGGCCTGCGTGGAAGGGCGCGAAACCCTCGGTGGCACCTGCCTGAACGTCGGCTGCATGCCATCCAAGGCGCTGCTGCATGCCTCCGAACTCTACGAGGCGGCTGCCGGCGGAGAGCTGAGTGCGCTGGGGGTGGAGGTCACGCCGACGCTAAACCTGGCGCAGATGATGAAGCAGAAGGCCGATAGCGTCGACGCACTGACCAAGGGGGTGGAATTCCTGTTTCGCAAGAACAAGGTGGAATGGGTCAAGGGCTGGGGGCGCATCGACGGCCCCGGGTGTGTACAGGTCAAACTGAGCGAGGGCGGCGAGCGCTTGCTGGAGACGCAGAACATCGTCATCGCCACCGGCTCCGAGCCGACGCCGTTGCCGGGCGTGGAGATCGACAATGTACGCATCCTCGATTCCTCCGGCGCGCTGTCGCTGCCGGAGGTGCCCAAGCATCTGGTGGTAATCGGCGCTGGGGTGATCGGCCTGGAGCTGGGCTCGGTATGGCGTCGCCTGGGTAGCCAGGTGACCGTGGTGGAATACCTCGAGCGCATCTGCCCGGGCCTGGACGGCGAAACCGCCAAGACGCTGCAGCGCACGCTCGGCAAGCAGGGCATGAGCTTCAAGCTGGGCACCAAGGTCACGGGGGCCAAGACCAGCGAGGCGGGCGTCAGTCTGACCCTGGAACCAGCTGCCGGCGGCGCGGCTGAAACCCTGGACGCCGACTACGTGCTGGTGGCCATCGGGCGGCGCCCCTATACCCACGGGCTAGGGCTGGACAGCGTCGGCCTGAACACCGACAAGCGCGGCATGCTCGGCAACGAAAAACACCAGAGCGGCGTGCCCGGTGTGTGGGTAATCGGCGACGTCACCTCCGGCCCGATGCTCGCGCACAAGGCTGAAGACGAGGCCGTGGCCTGCATCGAGCGCATCGCCGGGCATGCGGCAGAGGTCAACTATGGGGTGATTCCCGGCGTGATCTACACCCGTCCGGAAGTGGCCAGCGTCGGCAAGGGCGAGGAGGAGCTGAAGGCCGAGGGCCGCGCCTACAAGGTCGGCAAGTTCCCCTTCACCGCCAACAGCCGGGCGAAGATCAATCACGAAACCGAAGGCTTCGTGAAGATCCTCGCTGACGCCAACACCGACCAGATTCTCGGCGTGCACATGATCGGCCCGAGCGTGGGCGAGCTGATCGGCGAGTACTGCGTGGCCATGGAGTTCTCAGCCTCGGCCGAGGACATCGCGCTGACCTGCCATCCGCACCCGACTCGCTCGGAAGCCGGCCGTCAGGCGGCGATGGGTGTGCATGGCTGGACGATGCAGGCCTGAGAGGTGCGTGGCTATCGGCCGAGATTGTCGATACTGAGATAGAGCGATAGCCACGGATGCTCGGGTTGGCTGGTTTTGCTTTTTTCGATCAAGGATTGGATGAGTTTGAGCGGCATGGTGTCCGACGCCAGGTCTTCGACTGCGAGGTTCTGCCAACTGCCTGAACCATCCTTGCCAACCACGTAGGCCAGGATGGGTTTGTCCTGGTTATTCAGGTTCTGATACTCCGGCAGGGTTGGCTCCCGGCTGGGGTCGTTGCGTAGCATCGACGCCGCAAAGGCTTCCAGCTCGGTCGCGGGTGGCCAGTTTCGCCAGGCCTTCTCGCCTTCGCTCATGCTGCCGAGCAACTGCGCATCTCTGAGATAACTGGTCACCATGAACCAGGGCGCGGAGTCGTCCGTTCTCTGCAGTTTCTCACTCAGCTCATATGTCTCGTTGCGATGCACCAGATCTCGATTGGTCATTTCCAGAAACGCGACCTGGCGCTCTGCTGTAGTAAACAGTCCTGAGTCATCGAAGGAAATTTTTGAAAGCGTGACTCGATCCAGTGCTGCGAATGGGTTTTCCGCCGAGCGATTGCTATGCAGCTTCTCTTCACCGTAATGATGGCTGAGAAGGTAGTTGGCCGCTTGCTGGGCCAGGACTTGTCGTTCCGGGTTCGGATCCTGAGGAACCTCCTTGAGGAAGTCGGCATTCTTGCCCTGTGCCTTGATCTGCTGGTGGTTGCTTTCCACAAACTCGTCGAAGCCGACCGCCGCGCTGGCCTTGCCCGCGGACTCGTTCTTCAGGAGCAAGGATATCTTCGTGGCGGCGGGCGAAAGGGTTACCTTCACGCCTGTGTCGCTACCGACGGCCTGTGGGCCAGGTGATGACTTGGATGGAGCGGCGTCGCGTTGAATAACGGCGTTAGCCGAGCCCGCCTTGAAGGAGCGGTATGCCAGTAGTCCTTCCACGCTGAAGTGTGTCATGTCCACATCCCTTGGTTTGTGCTGTCCTGCGCGCGCCATGTGATCTAGATCGGCAGTTGGGCGGGCGTCTTGAGGCGCAGTCACTTCTGCGAGCGCTGCTGGCGGCGGCAGTCGAGCGGCTTTCGCGATGCGCGCGGCGCCCTCTACAGGTGTTGCGTTTGTTCGGATGCAGACGTGTCAGAGCACGTGATTCAGGTTCACCGGCTCGCCCGGCCTGGCGTGCAGCTTGGCGCGAATGTCGGCGAAAATGCGGTCGTACTCCTCGTGACTGCGCATCACCGGGCTGGCCTTGATCGGCAAGCCGTGACGCGCGGCGACGCGGGTGGCGACGCTGGCGAAGTTGTAGGCAACATCGCGGTACAGCTCGAATTCTTCCGCGAATGGCTTGCCGTCCACGTCGCCAGCAAGGCGCATATGCAGCATGGGGCCGCGCTCTGGGTCCTGGCGCACGTCATAGTAGAAATCGACCGAGAACGGCGGTGCGTGACGCAGGGAGGCCGGAAGGTCGAGGTTGTCGCGATGCAGATGGCCGGGCGTGAACATGAGTGCATCTCTCAGCGATAGACGATGCCGTTGCAGTCCAGGCTGATGCGTGTGCCGCAATGCCCCTGGACGATGGCCTCGATGTTCTCCAGCGAGCCGATCACCGCGGTGTTGCCGGTATTGCGCGCGAACTCGCAGGCGGCTTGCACTTTCGGTCCCATGGAACCGGCAGCGAAGCCGAGCTTTGCCAGCGCGTCGGGATGGGCTGCGGCAATGGAGTGCTGCGTCGGCTTGCCCCAGTCCATGTAGACGGCGTCGACATCGGTGGCGATCACCAGCAGGTCGGCAGCCAGCTGTTCGGCCAGCAGTGCCGAGCACAGGTCCTTGTCGATCACTGCCTCGACGCCACGTAACTGCTGGCCGTCGTACATCGTCGGGATGCCGCCGCCACCCGCGCAGATCACCACGCTGCCCTTTTCCAGCAGCCATTTGATCGGGCGGATCTCGAAGATGCGCTGCGGCCGTGGGCTGGCCACCACACGGCGGAACTTGTCGCCGTCGGCAGCGATGCTCCAGCCTTTCTCGGCGGCCAGGCGTTGGGCCTGCTCTTTGCTGTAGACCGGGCCGATGGGCTTGCTGGGGTTCTTGAACGCCGGGTCGGCGCCATCCACTTCCACCTGAGTGAGCAGGGTGGCGAAGGGCACTTCGAACGGCAGCAGGTTGCCCAGCTCCTGTTCGATCATGTAGCCGATCATGCCTTCGGTCTCGGCGCCGAGTACGTCCAGCGGGTAAGGGTTGGCGGCGTCGAAGGCGTTGCCCTGCAGGGCCAGCAGGCCGACCTGAGGGCCGTTGCCATGGGCGATCACCAGCTCAACGCCTGGCGCCACCTTGGCGATCTGCTGGCAGGCGACGCGCACGTTGTCACGCTGGTTGTCTGCGGTCATGGCTTCGCCGCGACGAAGCAGGGCGTTGCCGCCCAGGGCGATGACGAGTCGCATGTTGTTCTCCTTGGGGTTCGGATTGAATCCGGGGCGTGGTCTGGGCTCGGCGTCGCCGGCCAGACCCTCTCCCCCGGCCCCTCTCCCATTTATGGGAGAGGGGAGACAAGCCCATCCCCGGATTGCATCCGGGCTACGTGAACCTAAATATCAGCCAGAGTGGCCACCAGAATCGCCTTGATGGTGTGCATGCGGTTCTCCGCCTGTTCGAAGGCGATGTTCCAGGGCGACTCGAACACCTCTTCGGTGACCTCGATGCCGTTGGCCAGCTGTGGGTGCTTCTCCGCGATCTGCTTGCCGACCTTGGTTTCGCTGTTGTGGAAGGCGGGCAGGCAATGCATGAACTTCACCCGTGGGTTGCCGGCGGCTTTCATGATTTCGGCATTGACCTGGTAAGGCAGCAGTTCCTGGATACGCTCGCCCCAGGCTTCCACCGGCTCGCCCATCGACACCCAGACGTCGGTGTGGACGAAGTCGACGCCCTTGACCGCTTCCTTCGGATCTTCGGTGAGCAGCAGGCGCGCGCCGCTTTCCTCGGCGAAGCGCTTGCAGGCGGCGACGTGTTCGTCGCTCGGCCACAGCGCCTTGGGCGCGGCGATGCGTACGTCCATGCCGAGCTTGGCGCCGATCAGCAGCAGCGAGTTGCCCATGTTGTTGCGTGCATCACCGAGGTAGGCGTAGGCGATGTCGTGCAGCGGCTTGTCGCTGTGTTCGCGCATGGTCAGCACGTCGGCGAGCATCTGCGTCGGGTGGTACTCGTCGGTCAGGCCGTTGAACACCGGCACGCCGGCGTAGGTGGCCAGTTCTTCGACGATCTCCTGCTTGAAGCCGCGGTACTCGATGGCGTCGTACATGCGGCCGAGCACGCGGGCGGTGTCCTTCATCGATTCCTTGTGGCCGATCTGCGAGGAGTTGGGGTCGATGTAGGTGACGTTGGCGCCCTGGTCGTAGGCGGCCACCTCGAAGGCGCAGCGGGTGCGGGTGGAGGTCTTCTCGAAGATCAGCGCGATGTTCTTGCGGTGCAGATGTTGCTGCTCGGTGCCGGTGTACTTGGCGCGCTTGAGGTCGCGCGACA
>Ga0070754_10000750_pt1 | contig 28549 bp, 13 predicted proteins | sample VirMetDEL_Sep_01_FD_75181 | JGI IMG/M metagenome (GOLD analysis project Ga0070754, IMG submission 75181) | Aqueous microbial communities from the Delaware River and Bay under freshwater to marine salinity gradient to study organic matter... | ecosystem: Environmental > Aquatic > Marine >...
AAAGAGGGTGGCTACATGAAGCCCCTGCCTGGTGGTGCTGTAGAGTTTGTTGGGCCTAAGCATTCTCAGGGCGGGATCATGTTAGATCCGCAGACTGAGGTCGAGGGAGGTGAAACTATGGATAAGGTTAAGATGAAAGAAGACGGAGGAAAAGCAGGAGACTACATCTTCTCCGACTTCTTAAAGCTAGGTAAGAAGACATTTGCACAACGGCATAAAGAAATGCTGAGTAGAGGCGCTACACAAGGTGACATACAGAAACTTGCTAAAATGCAAGAGGAGGTTGCTAAGCGTGAAGGCAGAAACGAAAATGGACCCAGAGGCCCTGAGAAGATTATGGAGCCAGGTGGTGAAGTGCAGTCAGGCGTTATTCCTAACCCTAACAATATAGATGACTACGAACTCGACCCAGATAGTGCGTATGCTAGGGATTTCCCTGAGGGTCAGAGCGTTACTGATGATGGCTTGTACCGCAGAGCAGACGGTGACACTGTTACCATGGATGAGGTAGAAGCTCTTAAGATGAACAACCCTTGGTATGATTTCGACGCTGAAGGATTTGATCCTACCGATGCAGCAAGTGTGGAGAAATTCCAACAAGCATACAACGAAAAAGTGCCAGAGTCTAAACGTATTAAAGTCGATGGTAAAGTAGGAGAACAAACTGTAAGTGCGTACATACCCTATAAGCGTAAAGAAGCAGAAGTTCAAGAAGAACCACCTGCAGAGACTACAGAAGAAACTACTGTTGAAGAAGCTCCTGTTGGTCCTGGGATGAATCTCCGAAAGGATATTTTACTTCCGTACCAGCTAATGGGTCCTATAGCAGAGCTTACGAGTAAGTATCCTCAGCCCAACAAGATTGCTGCACCAGTTACTGGACGCATCAAGCTCCCTCGTATGAATATGAATGCAGAGAGAGCATCTCTTGCTGCTAGCACCAATGCTGCAAACAAGTTCATACAGAATCAATCTGCAGGTCCTGCTGCGATAGCAGCACAGATGGCAATGGGAGAAAAACAACGTCAAGGCAACATAGACATTGCTACTCAAGAAGCACGTCAAAATAAAGAGCTGGCTTCTACTGAAGCACTTGCTAACCTGAGAGCTTCTCAGTTTGATGCTACTAATGTGTCAAAAGCTAGACAGTTTAATGCTCTTGCACAAAACCAGCGCGATCAAAACGAGTACGAAAAGCAAATGATGGCTTACAATCAGTTAGGAACTAACTTAGCACAGTATTCTAACGACATACGCTCTTACAAGACCGAGGACCGCATTGCTGAAGCTTCTCAGATTGCTGGAGAGTACACTCGCCAAAAGTATTTGGAAGAGTTGCGCAAACAATCCAAGCGTAAAAGGTCTGAGTACCATGGCATGAATGATACTCAGCTTAGAGAAATAGCTGCTCAGATGGTTCAAGGTGCCCCAACCTACAACCAGCAGGATCAGCAAAGAGTGCAGGCAGTTGTCGGAGCAGCAAATGCTGTTCAAGGAAACACACAACAACCTGAACAACAAAAGCGAGGGGGCTACCTCCGTAAAATGGGGAAGATTAAAAGAAGAAGAAGAAAGTAATGGCTTATCGTAACCTATATAATCCTCTGAGTCAGTTTGTTGACCCAGGATCTACAGAGATTGCTGACCTCCTGCGCGAGAGATACCTCTCGATATACTCTTCCGCTGATGCTACTGGACAAGCACTGGCTGAACTGCCTGTGGCAAATTTCAACAACGACCAGCAGATGTATAGGGAGCTCTACTCCGATACTCAATCTGAGTTAGACAATATCGCTAACAGAGGTGACTACGAGAACATGTTTCTTCCCGTAAGCAAGCTTGCGCGCAAGTACAAGGAAACTGCTACTCCTTTACAGAATAACTACCAGAGGTACATGGATGACCTCCAAGAGAAGAAAGATCTTCTTGACGAAGGCAAAATTACCATGTCTGATTACGAGGGATGGCTGCGGAAGAGCAAAATGAAGATGGGTCAGGATGACTATGAGCCATATATGGGACTGACCATTGGAGAGGATGGGAGAGTCAACCGGAATAGCTATTACAATGCTACCCCTGTTGCTCAATATGTAGACGTCAACGACGAGATACTTACTGCACTTAACAAGCTTCCTGAAATAAAGAGAGGAGGTGCAAAGGTCAAGAGAGTGCTTGATCCAGATAGCAACGGATTAGTATTTGCTATAGAAGAACAAGGTCAGATTGTAGAGTATGTCCCACCAGAAGTAGTAGATGCAGTTACCGCAAACGTTCTTAACAGGCCTGATATATCTGCTTATATGGAGCAAAGTGCGGACTTCGGTACGTTAGATATGCCTGAGGCTAAGCTCAATCAAATTATAGCTCGTGGTATACAACAGTTTGCAGATGATGACTCTGAAACAAACAGACCTTACATCAACCAATTGACGGATGTACTGCAGAACGGAAGTGCCGGAATGAAACGACGTGCAGCCAAGTCTCTGCTCTTTGATAGTTCTCGTAACAACTACATGCAGATGGCAAGAGCAAGCCGTCAACCTAGTGCATACGGAGGATCTTCTTCCATAACGTACGAAAGCGCTCTGACTAACAAGCTTGCAGAAATAAACACTGCCGCAGCTAACGAGCCGTATACTCCTGTGATTCCTGGAGAGCAGTTCACTGCACCGCTTACTCACATACAAAATGAGATGGGGCAGGTCACTCAAGAAAGTGTTGGGGACAACATTACAGCTCTTGAGAACGAGAACCTGCAAGCATATGCTGCAATGATGGAGGCTATCCCAGAACTGCAAGCTTACGAGCAGATGTACGGAACTGTCAACCTAGCTCAGGACAACGCTGTAGACAACATCACTACAAGAATCATGACTATGATCAATCCTGATGCTAATGAGGCGTTGATACGACAAACATTGCAAAGAGCTGTACTGACTCAACAGCATTACAGATCGCAGATTGCGGCTTCTGAGCAAATGATTGCAGACTCTTACGAAGGATTTGCGGAAGGGTTCATGACAGACGTACTCTCTGATATTGCAATTGACTTAGAGTTACCGGCAGAGAACATGGCAGCAGGATTTGCAGCTATAGAAATGGACGGTAATTACTCTTATGACGAAGCAAGCAATAGCGTATCCGTAACTCCGGGAGAGCCAACAGAGGGGTCAAGAGAAGCATTTAACCTTGCTACGTTAGCCTACATGATAAAGGGTCAGACTGAAGCTACAAGAGGAACATTGCAAAGAGCTGGTATTGATGCCAATGATGCACTATTGCAGATTACTCAGCAAATGTTTGGGGTAGGGGAAGCTGAAGCAGAAGAAATGATTTCTATTGCCAGCACTCTTGATACATCCGGACTTAATGAGAATGAAGATACGATCTCGACTAGCACTCCTTATGGCCCAATACAGTCTGTAGGTGCAGTAGTTGAGCCTCTCCGCATTGGTAAACAAATCATCGCTACAGGAATAAATCAAAAAGCTAGCGGTGCATACACAGCTTCTAACGAGTTCTTGAACTCCAAGAACAATGTCCAATACACTACAGGCGCAACCGTAAGAGCGATAGGAGATAGAGATGGAGAGCTGTCTGACGCAGTGACTGGTGTCCTCAAGAATGCTAGCGTGCAAGCGTTTACTGATGTTCCAGTGCTTTCTACTCAAGGAATATCAGACAGAGTAACTGAGGATATGGCTGAGCTTACTCTCGGACAGCTGTTTGCTGATGATCCAGACGCTAAAATTAACGCCATCAGATTCACCTCCTACTTCGATCCAGTTACTAGATCGATGAGACCTGGATTAATATTAGACATCAAAGGAGGAGGTAGTGGTGCAAAGAAGAAGCCAGATGAAACTGCTGTTGTTCCTTACGACCAAATGATATTCGGATTCAATCCTGAGATGGACTCTATGATAATGAATAACTATCAAAGTCCTGGAGGATTTATGGCCAACGCTGCTCTTGCAACAATGTTGTCATATCCTTCTGAATACAATGAGCAAGGAGTTATCTTTAGAGACAACATTGAAGGCAGAGAAATAGAGATTGAGTTTGTCCCAGCAGTACAGCCTCTGCAGGAAGAAGGGCTTTCTCTAATTGCAGGGTTGGGCAGTGTTATACTTAGATCTCGAGGGGCAGGCGTAGAGGACCAAGAAACCAGATTTGATAACGTTGAAGAATTCATTGCACTCTACAACGCCAAAAAGCAAACCTCGAATAAATGAGCGAAGAAACTAAACAGCTTGATCCTATTACTGGGTTACCTGCAGCGGAGATAAAAGATCCAATAACAGGTCTTCCTTACAAAAATCAAGAGTCTTTAAGCAGCTTCAGACGAGCGTTGATAAAGTCCCCAAAACAGCTTAGCCCCTCTGCGGGCTTTGCTGCATCTACGGGTGACTTTTCTGCCTACTCTGACTATGGGTTAGGAATAACTCCTAACCCAAAAGACTATGCAGAAGTCAGAGCACAGCTGCAGCCTATGGGGGAGAAGTTTAGAAGGGGTTTAAGTAAATTAGGAGTCACTGGAGGATCCTCATTTATAAACACCTTTACCGGTATGGGAGGTGTTGCTGATTGGGCTGGTGATCTTATAACAGACTACGATAATGCTAGTCTTGCAAGAACACAAGCTAAGTGGGCAAGAGCAGTTGATACTGAAGAGTGGAGAGAGCACTCTAGAAAGAACAATCCGCACTATTATACTCAGGAAGAGCTACAGAATGTAGGCACCCTGGGCGGAATGTTTACTGCCAACTTTGTATCAGATAAGCTGTTCGATGGGGTAGGATTTTTTTTAGGTACTGCCGCTTCATTAGCTGTAACAGGTGGTGTCTCCGCGCTTGGGGCAGCTGGAAGAGCTGCAAATGTTAGCAGAGCACTAGCTGCATACAGAGTAGGAAAAACTCTGAGAAGTGGGGCAAGTGTGTCTCAAGCTCTCAAACAGTACCGCAACATCAAAACAGGACTGAATAAAGCAGGTAGATGGGCATCTCATCTTGAAGCATCTGCTTACTCTGCTATGGGAGAATCTGCCCTTGAAGCTAGAGAAGCTGGTAAGCGTACATACGATGCTCTTTATGAACAGGCTATGGGCAGAAAGATGCTGGCAGGAAAACCATTAGAGCTTAGTCCTCAAGAACTGCAGCAAATTAAACTCCAGGCTATGGAGTCTGAGGGTGCAGCATTCTACTCTAACCTGGCTGTGCTTACTGCTAGTAATGCTATTACGTTTAGAGGTCTGCTCCGACCCTTTTCAAAGGCAAGAGTAAGGTCTAGTTCCTTCAGACCAACTACTGCAGCAGAAAAAGCAGCTGGTCAGGGGGCTGTAGTAGATCGTTTGGCTGGACTTCCGGGTTACGGGATACGTCAAACAGCGCAGGCACTTAGGTACGCAGCCCCACTTGGTAAGGTTATGCTTACAGAAGGAACTGAGGAAGCAGCACAGTACGCTATCACTGAAGGCATTACTGATTTCCAACTTGCTCGTGCAAAAGACGCAGGCTTGGGAGACATGGTGGAAAGCCTTATAGGAGCAAACTCTCTCCTTACTGCTGTAGATGCTGCCCCAGATGTAGCTAAAAGACTCGGCAATACATTTGTAGATCCTGAAGCTAGAGAGCAATTCATTATTGGCTCTCTCATAGGTATTTTAGGTGGGGGTATCTCTGGAGGCTCTATTAAAGAGATGAAACAAAAGCAAGAGATGCGCAAGACGCAGCTTGAGCTTTTCAATAATCCTGAGTTCTACAAAATTGCAGGCAGAACTAAAACTCTGAGCGAGCAGTCTACCTACCTCGAGAAGATGGAGAGAGCTCAAAAAGAGGGCAATCAAGATCTGTACGACTACTTCCAAAGAAAGTTACAGGCTGCGCAAGTGCTACAGCACAAAGCAGCAGGTAGTTTGGACATGTATAAAGAAATGCTCCAAGACACTAAAGAGCTGACTGACAAAGAGTTCAAAGAGCTATTTGGGTACGAAGAATCTCAGGAGATTGACAAGAACAAAGTCATCAATAATCTCATTGAAGACATCAACGAAATTGATAGATCGGCTGAATACGTCGACACCATGTTCTCTACTGAGAACAACCGGTCTAAGCTTTCCAGACTCTTTATGTCTAAGGAAGAGAAAGAGTTAGAGAAGGAACAGCAGGTGGACGAAGAGATATACAAAAACTTCCTGAAGCACGAGATGGCAACATCTAACATGATAGATGGTGCTATCCGAAACAAGCTTGACAAGATCGAAAAGTTATTTCCTGGGGTTGATATGAATATCGAGACTACCCAGAAAGATGGTAGAACTAGATCTATTGATATGAAGAGCAGACTCCGTAACTACGCACGTAGTAGGTTCGGGGAAGTTGTAGAGGGAGAAGACGGAAGCTTGAAATCTGAACCTATAACCGGACCTAAGCTCCTAGACAGCTTAAACTTGTTGGCTCAGGAAGCACAGCAAAGATTCGGAAACGACGTGGAGTACATGCTCTTTGTAAAAGAGCTTATGGAACTGCGAGACCTGATTGTGTCTAAAGACAATGGGGCAACTGCATTGAGAAACTTGATGCGCAGCCCAGAGACAAGGGATCTTGCTATTTCTAGAGCAAAGATAGCCGAGACTATTGCGCGCAGAGAAAAAATTGACAAGGCAGCAGATGAAGCTATCTCTGATACCATAACTCCAGAAGAACTGTCTGCTAAAAAAGAAGGACTGCAGGCAGCAGGTGTATCTGACAGAGGTCTTGCTAGAGTAGAAGAAGAAATAGTTCGCCGTAAAGCAGAGAGGTCAGAAGCAAAACGTACTTGGGATACAATGACCAAGACTGCTGTAAAAGACTTAACTGACCTCAGCCCACTGCAGCAGAAGTACAGAGACGAGTACTTATCAGAACGCCAACAAGAGACTCCACTTACCTCTACTGTAGCAGAAGCTAGAAGAAGAGAGGCACAGCGTCAAGCTCGTACTACTACAACAAAGACCAAAGTTGCAGCAGAGCAAACACCAGAAGGATCGCAGACAACTACAACTGCAGATAGTAACCAAACAACTAGCAATACTCCTGATGCTCTGTTTACCTCTTACAAAGGACAGAGAGAAATTACTATCACTCCTGACGGTAAGGTAGTAGTCACTACAGACGGTAAGCCCTTTGACAATGAGTTCCATAAAGAAAGAACTGTTAACGGAGAGCCAGTCATCGACAGACCTGATCTCCTTGATACAGAAGAAGTTAAGGCTGGGACAGAAGTAGAGCTTGTCGTCATCGAAGATGCTTGGTGGTTATCTAACCAGGATAAGTTCACCAACAAAGCTGAGCACATCCCAATCTACGTGCGTGTCCCTGGGAAGGGAGTTGTAGGAATTCTTACCTCCAACAACAGTGCACTGCGTCGTGCAGTTTATGAGAACTGGAAAGAAGGCAATCAAGGTAATACAACTGTAGCAGAAGACCTTAGTGTTGTAACTGAAGAAGAAGTATACAAGTCAGAAACTCAGCAGAGAAAGAGAGGTCCTGTTGATGTAGAGTATACGCGTAAGCAGTCGTACAAAGACGGAGTAAGAACCACAAAGTTTGGTATTAGAAAAAAGGGAAGTGACTCTGTTAATACCAATGCTGCACCGATCACGAACGCCTTTGGTGACGTATGGACCCTAGCTGAAGATCAACTACCAGAAGGAGCTGTGCTGACTGGGGTATATGAAATTAGGGAAGGAGAAACTGGAGCAGCTGCTACCGTGCAAGTTGAAATATTTAATGAAGACTTAGGTAAGGGCATTAAGACTGATATAGAAGTAAAGCTGCAAAAAATAAAACCTGATGCAGAACCTTCAGATGGACAGACAGTTACAGTCAAGATTGACCAGAAGTTCCTCAACAACAGGAACAATGCAAGAGTAGAACTCGCTGACGGAACTGCTGTGCCGTACCTCTCTAATGTGTTTGAGATCTACGGCAACATACCTCTGGGTGTCGTTAAGTTTAGCAGAGAAGGTAACCTTGAGCAAAAGACAATCGTCTTAGGTAATACTCAGAACCTTAGCCCAGTAGACTTAGCTAATCTTAAGGAGACAGTGGACAATGCACGCTTTCAGACAGGAGAGCGTGAAGTCAAATACGGTCAGGTTGTTGGATTCTTCAAGGATTCAAACGGTAAGTGGAGATACAGCATCTTAAGAACTTCTAGACTGAATGAAGAAGAGCAAACCAAAGCCATGGAGCTTATGGGTAATCTTTCTTCAGATACGTCTTATCAGGAGTTGGTTGACCTTGTGGGTCTCAACGAACTTGAACCAGGTGTGTTCAATGTGAATCGGGATACATACTTGCAGGTAGAAAAAGACTTTTTGCCAGGAGGACAGAACAAGCGTATGATTCGTTTGGGTATCCCAATTCCTACAAGCGATTCTATAGATAATAAATCCTTCGTAGTAGCTGCAATAGACAGTGTCACCTTAGGGAAGCTTATGCGCGGTGAAATCACTGCAGAGCAGATAAAGAATGACAAAAAGGTCTTCGGTAACCTGATTCAAGAAATTACCCCTGACACTGAGAGAGGAGAAAACAGAGCCAAGATATCTGGTGTAGCATACAACGTTCTTAAAGGAGAAGTTGCAGACCAGTTCATTAATAGTATTGTTCAAGAGGTGGCTAATCTTCTTGCAAGAAAGAGCAGGCAGGTAAATGCAGACCGGCTCTCTTCCCCTAACGGAGCAGACTACGTCAACTCTATTGTAAACGAACAGCACCAAAAAGCAGCTGCAGACCAGTCACTTGGGTATAGTGGAGTGCTGGCTACAGATGTCATACGACATAACGGCTCCCTCTTCCACGGCATTGGTCTGTCCTTTGACGTGTCTTCTGCAAAGATCGGAGGTAAGAAAATAACGACTAAGTCTGCCCCAATTGTAGCTCCTGTGACTACTACGAACAGTGCACAGGCATTGTTTGATAAAGCTGCAGAAGAACGAGGAGCTGCAGAACCTGAAAATGTTGCAAAAGAACCCCCTGTAGATGAGGACATGCCAGCAGATATCGCTGCTAAGATTGCAGAGATGGAGAAGGCTGGTCAAAAATCTACCGAGAACAGCTCATTAGATAAAAGCGGAATAAACACAAGCCTACTCCTTCAAATACTTGAGGAGCAGCGGAAAAATAAAGCTGACCAGTCTACAGAACATCCAGATCAGAAGGATCTAGACGATGCTCTCGATAATGAAGAAGACGAGTTTGGACCAACCCGTGTCGTAGACTCCGGTGTTAAGTACGAGAAGATGAACAAAGCTCAGGCAGAGGCCTGGCTGCGTGCACGTGGTATACCTGTAGAATTCTACGACATTGCAAAAAGAGTGGGTAACAGAGTTGCACATGGTTACATGACCAATGCAACAGTATACCTCTACAACAATGCAGAGGTAGGTACTGAATACCACGAGGCATTCCACTACGTCTTCCGCACTCTCTTAGACGAGAAGCAAAGAGAGGCTCTGTACAAGGAGGCTAGAAAAAGGTTTGTCGGCTCTCTTCAAGAAAAAGGAATCGATCCAAATAAGGCAACAGAACTGCAGCTTGAAGAAGAAATGGCAGAGGACTTCCGAGACTATGTGTTTACTGCACAAGGAACTGAAAAGACTCTCCCCCAAAAGATTCTACAGTTCTTCAAGGACATACTCAACTTCATTCGTTCTGTATTCGGGAACCCTGCTAGTATTGAGCAGATCTACGACATGATTGAGAGCAACAAACTGGGCAAAGTAGACCCAGAGTTGTTTGAGCGCAATAAAGAGCAGTTCCAGAATCAAGATGCATACCGACTGGTATCTGCTTTTGCAGACAACTTCGACCTGCAAACACAAGTCAGATCTTCAATCACCACTGTATTCATAGACCAACTGCAGCAGATTCAAAAAGACAATGTCTTCGGGTTTGCAGACAAAGTTCTCGTACAAGAATTGCTAGGAGAGAGTGAGGAGAACAGAGGTGAGATTGCAGAGTTCTTTCTGCGCCACTCTGTCAAGATGAAAGATGGGGAGTATATCAGCGAAGAAGCATTTGACGCTTTGAGAAAAGCCAAGACTCCTGCTGAAAGAGGTAAAGCCGTTGCAGATTACGGGTTCGTACAGGGATTCCCTACAGTAGGAGCATTAAAGTCTGGAGCCTTTAAGAGAGAATACTTCATGGCCCGTGACACGGAAGGCAATCCAGTCTATGACGACAACGGCAAAGCCGTATTTATCTCCGATAAAGCTCTTATGTCTAGAGCTAAGGTGTTCTTCAATGTCTGGAACAACTGGTTCAACGTAGAAGACGAACTGGGTAACGTAGACAAGTTTGGATGGAGAGAAGCAGCAATAATGGATCTCAAAAAATACGGCTACAACATAAAGAGCCGTGTTAAGTTAAGAGGACCAGAGCTAGAAGATGAAGGTCTTCCACAGAAAGAAGAAACCAACTACGACAAGATCTACGCTATTTCTCATTTTGAGACAGACCCCCTGAGTACAGTTGCAGCAGAGGTTAGAGATGTGTTCTCTAAAATTCGAGACACTAGTCCAAATGTGTTAGGGTTTAACACTTACGTAAATGTGCAAGATGCTATCCGTGCAGCGGTAGCAGTCTCTGCAGATTCTTCTAACTACTCTGAAATCATAGGACGCATACAAGAATCAGAAGTAGCAGACCTTGCCCCGATTGTAACGTTTATCAACAGCGGACAAATAACCGCTAAAGATGCAGCAGCACTTACAAGATTTCTGACCAAGACGTACTCAGAACAGAGAATCATCATGGAAGAAATCATAGATGATGAAACTATAGTTAAAGCTGTACGGTCTGATCGTAAAAGCAGAACGCTAAGCTGGAGCGACACTTGGTCTCGAGAGAGTACGAGTACCAATATAGTACCAAGAGCTGGTGCTGTTCTTATAGAAACCGAAGACGGTAATCTTAAGTTCCAAAACAACGTTATAGATGGGAAGAGCAGGTTGCAGCATATCAAAGATGCTGTGAATGCCTACTACACTGAAACAGATGTAGACAGTAAAGCTGAAGCAGTCGGTAACCTGATGTACTACATGTCTCTGAGCGTAGGTAAAAACAGAGCACAGTCTAACATTAGGATAAAGACTTACTTAAATAAAAATCCTCAGGACTTGAACACCATGTTCACTAACCTGATAAACATTGCCAATCGTAGCAAACTCTTCAACGTCACAGTTACAGCAAACGTAGTTAGAAAGATTAGCTTGAACGAAGGTAATGCTCTTGATATGTTTACCAAAGAGGGTAGCTCTATCAAAGCGCTTGCAGAGGTAGCTTCACAGTTTGAACTTCCAAAAGCATTGGCATTTGTGAATGGTAAGGGTAAGACTATCTACCCATACAACTTACCCACCCCATTCAGTGAAGCAATAGCAGACCTGCAAAAGGGCACTGAGTCTGATCTGTACAAACTGATGATGCAAGACCAATCTCTTGCTATGGACTTTGAAGGCAATGACAGGGCACGAGCACTGATGTTGTATCTCATTGAGAATGAGAACTTTGACATTAGCACGTTTGCACTAGACTCTATTGCGAACGAGATTCTAGACAACGGCCCTATTGACTACTCTAAGATGTCTGAGAGAGACTCTCTCATTCTCAGGCTGAACTTGTTCCTCAACAACGGAGGAGATAAAGCTCTTATCCCAATCCCAACCCAGGAGTCAAGACAGAGACTGGACATAATGACCATGCCTAGGTTTGGGGATCCAACTGCTGCTTCTATCGATGCTGCAGGTATACCTAGGACTGGGAGTAATCTTTCTGCAAAGCAGCTGTTTACTAGAATTACGCTGCGTGACTTGGTGAGACTGGCGAACAAGCCACAGCTCGCTAACAAACCTAACGGAGGCTTCCACTTGAGCGGTCTTCTTGATGAAGAGGTAGATGGAGTCAAGTTGTCTGCTCTAGTTAAGGATGCGCTTAAGTATGAAGGGTCTCCGGACTATAAAGGTTTCTACGAAAACATAGGTAAGCAGCTTGACAACTACATCAATACTGTATACGTACAGCACAAGAAAGAGTTCGTTGAAGAGCTTGCTAAGTTTAACATCATCAACATCGCAGACGGCAAGTTCACGTTCCCCGAAGGTTCTAGGCTTGACGGAAGCAGAAGCAGATACGCTAGTCCAGATGCATTGATTGATGCCTACATGATAACTGATCTTGTCTCACGTGTAGAAATGGCGCAGATGTTCCGTGGTGGTTTGCCACAGTTTAAAGACACCGCAGACTTCTACAAGCGTATGGGTCTGATCAATACGCCTGGGGACAAGTTGATGATGAAAGGTGAGTTTGAAGGTGTCCCCGATTATGGTATGGCGCGAACCATAAAAGAGGCGACTATCATGAATATGAATATTCAAGATGAATATCATAATGAGATAGCAGACAAGATTTACAGAAGAATGCTACGTCACTTTTTAGAGCTGGGGCAGGATCAAGCAACTGCTGAGTTAAACGCTGCTAAAATATCTAACCCTCATAGAACAGATAACCCAGACGCAGACCACACTGACGCACAGGCGTTTATCTCACCCCGCATGTTCAATTATATCGAACAGGGACTTGGGAGATGGTCCAAAGAAGATGACATTTGGTTTGATGAATTCATGGCCGGAAGAGGTGAATGGAAAGCGAGATACACACCCCCATATAAGTTCTTTGCAGATGAAGGGTTGATAGATGAGTTCGGGACACTGATGCGAGACCTGCAGAAAAACTCGTACGTAGTTCTTACTCCTGAACTTGTAGCAGGAAACGAGCTGCTTACAAGCATGTACAATCGGATGATGAAAAAAGATGATCCAATCGACATCATCAACACCATCTCCGCCAAGAAAAGCTACAAAGGCAATGTCTTTGAGGTAGACCAAAGTTTGGGACTTGATACATTTAACGGTCTGCAGTCAAGAGAAATGGATGGCTCTAAGCTGTACATGCCTCAAACGATCAACGATAAGGAAGACGCAACTACGAAGATGAATCGTCAGATTGCTAAGGTGATTCCGACAATGATCAATACAACACCGGGATCTACCTACACTCTCTCTGATGGTACTACTATTGGTGGTCAAGAAGCACTGCGTAGATACTTGCAGATTAAATCTGATATAGTCGAAGAGCAGGGTAAAAAGCTTGCAAAAGAAATGGGCTTTGATAAGTTAGCTGCAGATCCACGCAACAATGAAGTGCGACTAGAATTCTTGCAGCGTGTCAGAGACATGATCTATGACAACGCAATGCGTAATGACGCTGTTGATTCTAACCTAGACCAACAACTTCGCATTGTAATTGATCCTGTAACTGGGAGACCAGACTTTAACATACCTATCTCTTTCCCTACGTATCAGCGTAAGTACTCAAACCTGATTAGCTCGTTGTTCAAGACTAACGTGCACACTGTAAAGATGCCAGGTAAAGAGCTTGTGCAGGTTGCAGGTCCAGGTAAGTGGAAGATAGGAAATGAAGTAAGAGAACTCCGACACCTCGACATTGACGAGAAAACTGGGAGAACGATACACTCTGAGATACTTGTATCGGAGGATATCTTAGAGAAGTTGGGATTAGAAGTTGGATCTACAGGTATCCTGTACCGTATTCCTAACCAGGACTACTCATCTAATGTCCCTAGTAAGATTGTGGGAGTGCTCCCGAAAGGATACACCAAAACTGTAATCGTTCCAGGTAACATCACAATTCAAACAGGTTCTGACTTCGACATCGATAAACTATTTGCGCTGTTCCGTAACTCTAATCCAAAGAGCAAGTTGGCTAAGATGAAGAATGAGCTGTTAGATATAGCTGAAGCCATCTTATTGGATGAAGCAACACAGCCTTACTTGTTCAAGCCTCTTACACAAGAGACTCTTGATGAGCTTGCTGAAGATGAGCTCTACAAAAAAGAAGGCGTACGAGCATTTGACAACCCACTCGTAGAGGTCAAGATGGAATCTAACTTTAAGAGTGCGCAAACTCTGGTGGGTGGATACGCTAATGGTATGGCTGGGTGGAACATTTCTGCAGTAGCTAGCCAGTTTGCAGATCCAAACTCTGACTATGTTGGAAAGGGAATCATCATTAACCCCTCCAAGCACTTCACGCTAAACGGGAGAGTTCTCAATCAGATAACTGCACAATCACCTTTCACTGGAGCTAGAACTCTAGACGGTATTGTCGAAAGACTATCTGCTGCACTTGATGTTGGTAAGAAGCTGATACACACTACGTTGAATGATAACGAGCATACTCTAAACGCTACTACATTCTTGAAGAGTATTGGTTTTGAAGATGCAGATGTCGTTGCAATGATGACTATGCCTCTGGTGAGACAGTTCGTGGAACAGAGAAGAACCACCAGCAAGTCAGTAAAGAATGTGTTTAAAGAGCTTGGTATACCAGGACCTATGTACACCAAGATTGTAAACAATGATCAGACCCTTGATCCTCCTGTAGTTGACACAGCTGCTCTTCGTAAGATTACCGCGGACAACGATACTACTAGCAAAGAAGCTAAAGATGCGTTCAGGGCATTTGCCAAAGCTTACGTTGCAGGAAACAGCCTGAGCGACTTCTACAAAGTTATCGCATCAGACAACCTGGATGGGATGGGAGACTTTGCAGAGAAAGAAGAATACCTCGATGTACTTGACAACTATCGCAGAGCTCAAGAAACCAATATCGTTGACCTGGTTGAAGTAGAAAAGATACTGGTAGACGATGCATACCTCCCATCAAAGACACACTTCGAACAGATACAGTCTGAGGTAGAGATGTCTACTCAGTTGTTTATCACTGGCACTCCGGGAGCTAGAGCGTTTAAGTCTCATTTCAAAGACGTGACAGGCAAGACAAAACTGACTCAACAAGAGCACAGGTTCATGGACAGAGCTATGTTCTACCACATGCTTACCAAAGAAGGCTCCCCCATTGCTCCTCTTTTGAATAAAGCTGTAGTCAAGGACATGCTTCTTAACGGGAAAAACAATTTGTACACTCAAGTGCAACAGCTTGCAGAGGATATTCCGACTCTACAAGATCATCCATTCCTCTCCAAAATTGTGGAGAGTCCAGGCTATAATGATCCATTGAATCGTGTGTGGGGTATTGGTATTGAAAACACTGAAAAGATGACCCCGAAGAAAAGACAGGAGGTCATTAAAGCTTTTCATCAGCTGCTGTACAGCCCGGAAATTTACACCAAGGGCATGGAGAACAGCGAAGAACTGAACAAGCGTATCCGCAACATGGGACAACGCCTGGCTGTCAATGCTATTGTAACTACAGGTCTTGCACCTTCATACGGCACATACTACAACTCTATCCCAGTCGACTTCTTCTTGGGCATCAAGAACGAAGAGACAGGGGAGACGTTACTTGACTTCTACAGAAAGCAAGAAGCAGAAGTACGATTGAATCCTCAATACTTTGCGGACTTCATGTTTGACTTCGTGCAGAACTTTGGAACTGCAACTGTGGGAGGAAGACGACTGATACCTAAGATGGCTCCTGGATTCCTTGCAGGAAGTGAGGGACTTGTGTACACCCCGAAAGCAAATACAGATGTCACTGGAATGTCTCTGTATGCGACAGTAAACAACTTCAAGAAAGGTGTAGACAAGGTGTCTGTTTATCAACTGCAGGACGGAGTGTACTACAAAATCCAAAGCTTGGGCATCAATGGAAAGCTTCTCGAACTTAACCTCAGAGATGCTGCAGGAGATATTGTTCGTACCAGTGTCTGGAACGGGGAAACACAACAACGTAAAGTAACTGTGAAACAGGCTAAGGGAAAGCCTAAAACTGTAAATTTGGACAGCAGAAGAGGAGACACGAAAGCGCGTGTGCTCCCGGTTATGAAACCAACCAATGTGACTCTCCCATCTGAGTCCAGTGCGTACGATAAACTTTGTAACACGTAAGAACAATGAGCTGTAGCTACCGAGTAGGAGGAGTAGAAAATAAACTACTCAACGATGTGTTCTTCTATGTAGAAGACACAGACGGTAATCTGAGAGATCCTAACCGCATCGAACAGATACTGCAGGATAGTGGCCTTGCTTTCAAAAAAGACGACAAACTTGTTCTAGTTGATATGGAAGGAGTGATGGAGGACATCAACCATATTAATGAGACTGCGCGTGCCTTCTTTGGAGTAGCTGGAGACCTTGTAAAGCAAGTACCGTATGGTAAGAGCATGTCTCTTGAGGTAGATCCTGATACTCTTGAGAGACTTAACCCTACAAGTAGACTGCAGAACAGTTCTGTAAATAACTCAGTGGTTGAGCGTGTAGTGGAAGAAACTGTCGCTGGTACAGATCCGCTGATCAGCGAGGCGTTTGACAGAAAAGAAAAGACTAGCGATCTAACTGAAAGAATAATCTCTAACCTAGAGCGGCAGATAGAAAGACTGCAGCGATTAGAGCAAACCAAAACGGTCAAGAACAGACTGGATGAAATCAAGCTGCTTAAGGCAAAACTTCGTAAAGTCAAGAAAGGACATGAAACCGTAGAGAACTTCTACGACTATGTAGACTATGTATACAATCTTAGTATACGTGCTACTTCGTTAATGAATTCTATCGAAGATGAGTACTCTGTGTCGTACAAGACTATGCCCAATGAGGATAGGAAAGAGATACTGTCAAAGATTTCTGAACTAAAGCAAACTCTCGATGCGTTTTACACAGGAGAGAGAAGACACTCTGTAATTACAGAATTGCAAAACGCACTTGTAGACTACAGAGATAGCTCTGGGGTAAAAGATGAGGTGCTAGATCGTACCATCATTGCTATTGCCAATATGCAAGAGCTCAACGAGAGATATCTGGATATCGCAATACCCATACAAGCAGACGTTCTAATGGAGTTTGCTCCTATCGAGCTTAACGAAAAGCTGGACGCATCAATTCAACGGCTACAAAAGGCGTTAGATGAAAAGGACTACAACGCACCTTTTCAAGGACTGCGTAAGAGAGACCCCCGAGCTCTTAAGATTTATAAGGATACCGGTTTTAAGATTGCGAACACTGAAAGAAGAAAAGCATTGCTTGAGCTGAACATTACTCAGCTGCAGGAACAAAAGATTGGACGTGAAGCTATCATCAGAGAGCTAAGAGAAACTCATGAGGACGCCTCTTTCGGATCTATGTATACAGACCCACTAGTATACAGCTCCGAGCTTACCATACAGCTGTTTGCAAATGCAGTAAAGGCTGAGCTGATGGACGCTCACCAAAAAACCATTGACTCAAAGTATGCAATGGAACCTGCGTTCAGAAAGTTCCGAGATGCTGTAGGTATCAGCGAGGATCGACCAGACAAAATGTACGAGAAGATGCTTGAGAAGATCACAGTCTACCGTAGAAATACAGAAGGTGAGATTGTAGCAACTCAGGTCTGGTCTTTTGTTCAGCCTTATGACATGAACAAGTTTCAGAATGCTAGAGATGAGGCTTTTACTAAACTAAAGAATCAGCACAACTTCCCTGAAGATTACTCTGAAATAGATGAGTACTTTAGAAGTCCTGAGGGCAGAGCATACAACGCTGGAGTAGCTGCATGGTATAAAGAAAACACTGAGCCTATGAAAGGCGCGCAAGATGCGATTGATTCTTTAATACGAGAGAGAAACAACATTGACTCTGCACGGTCACAGGCATTTAGAGATGGGAAAGACCAAAAAGGAAAAGAGCTGAGCTACCAGTATCACGCTTTAGATACTGAAATAAAGAAGGTATACAGACGAGGAGCTGACGGAATGCAGATCGTTGGTAAGATGACTGTTCCTAAGATGAGCTTGTACGAGAATCCTAAGTACAAGGCAATGCCTGCAGCAGACAGAGAGTATTACAACTTCTTGCTGGATATCTACAAAGAACACCAGAAGAAGATTGGTAAGGGCAGTATGGTACAGAACCCATGGGATGATTTCTCCTACATGCTTCCCACTGTTCGTAAGAGTGGTGTCGAGCAAGCATTCGAAGGGAAGCTCTTGGACTCTGCAAAGAACATGCTGTCTGACACCTTCGTCCTGCAAGAGACCGACACTGACTTTGGACAGCTTGTTAAAGCTAACGGAGAGAAAACCAAGTACATCCCTAGGTTCTTTACCAACGTAGTAGAGTCTTCTCTTGTGTCACAAGATGCAACTAACAGCATGATCAAGTTCATTGACATGGCGAATCGCTATGATGCTAAAGCTAAAATGCTTGGGGTGGTGAACATCATGCACGACGCTGTAGCATCTAGAGATGTGAAGAAGATGACTGCTAGTGGTAACATGTTGATGGACAGGACTGCACAGAAGTTGGGATACCAGCTAGAGATTGTAACTGAGGGCAAGAAGTCTAGAACCTATAAGCAGCTGCAAAGTTTCATCGACAATGTCTTCTACGGACAGAGTATGGTAGAGGGAGCAGAAGATGCAATTCTTGGTATATCCAAGGCAAAGGCAGTTGGGTTTACTACCTCTATGACTGCATTAGCAAGACTCTCTGGTAATACACTGCAAGCAGCAAACCAGCTAGTCATTGATAGTACCATGGGAGCTGCAGAAGGATGGGCAGGTCAGTTCTATAGCAGAGAAGATTTGTTCAGGGCAAGAGCGATTGTGACAATGGGCATGTCCACAGATGGGATAGCTCCTAAGTTTACCAAGACAAGCAAGGTCAATAAGATGATGGAGATGTTTGATGCTCTCCAAGAAGGATCAGCTGAGTTTGCCCAGACAACAGGTACAGCAGTGCGAAAGCACATGAACTTCGGAACAGCATTTGCATTACAGAGAGGTGCAGAATGGAGAACTACTGCAGAGAAAATGGTGGCTCTTGCATTGGCTACAAAGGGACAGTTCAAAGACAAGAACGGAAAGGTTATCAAAACTGCATCTGGGGAGGATGCTAGCTTGTGGGACTTACTTGTTACTCAGAAGAACGGCAGACTTAAAATAGATCCTAGAGTAGCAAACTTTGGAAAGAAAGAGCTAGGTATGTTCACTGCCAAGATGAACGGACTCACTAAGAAAACAAACCAGCTCAAGGGTTCTTTCGATAAGACTCTTGCAGAAAGAGAGAACGTTGGAAGACTGCTTATGGTATTCCGCCGGTTCTTGAATCCTGCGTATAGAAAAAGATTTGGGCACAGAGCTGGGGGATACCACGTAGATGTGGAAATGCGAGACCTTACAGAAGGATACTACACCACAACGTTTAGAGCGCTAGGATCTGCTGCTAGGTATCTTTTATCAGGAGACGTATCACAATCTGTGAGAACTTTAGTGGGAAGAGGAAAGGGACAGTCTGATCTCGATAAGCAGAACATAAATAGAACTTTACATGAGCAGTTTTATTTGAGTGCATTAGGTCTGTTCAGTACGCTTCTCTCTGGAGCTATGTCCGACGATGAAGATGAAGATGATTGGATGGCGCACTTCGCTGTCTATCAGATGTACAGGCTAAAGACAGAATTGTCTGCATTTATAAACCCTTACGAGCTACAAAGACTGATTGAGAATCCTACGGCTGCATCTCAGCTGATAGTAGACAACATCGAACTTGTAGACGCCACGCTTGACCACATGGGATATTGGATGGGAGCTGTCCCAGAAGAAGATGTGTACTACCAACGACGTGCCGGTAGATTCCAAGCAGGAGATGCTAAGTGGAGAAAACAGTTCTTGGATGTATTCCCCATTGCAGCTGGTATATACAAGTCCCTCGATCCTGCAGAGGCATCGAAGTACTACGAGATGGCAGACAACTTATAAGGAGGCCCTAAAAAGGGGGTGGCGAAAGCCGACCCCCTAATTTTCCTACTTCTTATTGCGCTTGACGGCAACCATAAACAACGTCAGGTACCCCATGAGATCCATGAGGGTATCCTCCGTGTCGCCGTCGACGCCTAAGTTCTTGAGCCTACGCAGCTTATGCTCTATCTGTCCTTCAAGCAATTGAATTGAAGATAGGTTGCAAAAGAGATTAACATCTGAGAGCGCACTATTACCATAAGCTTTGTTCTTCTCGGCGAGAAGATCTTTTAGCTTATCCAATATATCGTGTGCTTCTTTGATTGCACCTTCTGCTTCCTTCACGTCAAGAGTTGTTGTCGAGTATTCGTGTTCCCAAAACCTTAGTTTGTCAGTCCCAGCCATTGTCGTACATTTTTATCTGTTCTTCTTCAGTAACAAGCTTGGGAAGTTCGAACCAGTTAATGGGTTTTTCAACACGATCATTGAGTTCGCTGAAATGTCCATTACCATGGAAGCCACCGTTGCCGCCTGTGTAAACCTCAGCTGCAGGATGTGCAGATGAGATCGTAGCGACATTAATGAACTTAGTGAACTTCTGGGCATGTTTGCCCCAAAGGACAAATATAGTCTTTCTCCGTCTCTCCTGAATCATCAGCAGAACCTCTCTCACAAACCAATCCCACATGCCAGCATGGGCACCAGGAGTTTTCTCTTCAACAGTGAGACACGTGTTGAGTAGAAGAACACCCTGCTTAGCCCAATGCTCAAGCGTGTGGTCGAAGTCATCGAGTGACTGGTTGTGGTCGAACTGTGCACACAGCTCTTTGTGTATGATACGTAGAGATGGTGGGATAGGTTTATGAGCTACCCCGAAAGCCATGCCAGTGGCTTGTCCATTGTGATACGGATCTTGGCCTAGTATTACAACTTGTACCTCACTAAGAGGACAAAGCCTAAAGGCTTTGAAGATATCCTCACGTTTAGGATAGATCTTCTTGCCCTTAGACTTTATCTCTTCCACTGTGAAGTCAAACTGTGAACTATCAACGAGTGACTCCAATTCGGGCCACCCGTAGTCTACATCTTTGAATAGTGGATGCATTATTTTACTTCATAATATTCTTGATTAAACTTCTCATATTTCATGTCAGGGATACTGTGTAGCTCAGCAGAGTCATCCAATTCAATCTGGAGTTCCTTCTCCAGTTGTTTCTTCAGGTCTGGGTGCTTGTACAGTATGTGGGCAGTCTTTCCGTTGCTATCGAAGCCATGGTAATCTAGAATCATGAGCTTCCATATGTCATCTATTTGCGAGTATTGTCCGTTTCTAAAACGTTGATAAGAGTTCTTTGCAGAGTCAGGGACATCAAAGATGAAGAGTACGTGGAACTTGTCCACGTCAACAAATTTGATAAAGTTGGGCATAGCACACATTGCAGCCTCAAACTTTGTAAAGATTGTCTCACCTGAGAATCGATACAACAGTGCAATGCACTCGTCATACTCAGGAGTAGAGATGAAACAGTTCACAAAGAGTGAGTCCCACAACATGTACTTTTTATTTCCTCCAAGAAAAGGAAGAGCAAAGGTGCTAGATGCAGTAAGCAGTGAGTTCTTGAGATCATAGCAAGCGAGCTTGCCTTGATTCATACCACGCTTGATAACATTTACCTTATGCTTCCCTTTTTTATATACGATAGAGGTACCGACCTTGACTTCGAGATCAGAGTTCTCGTGATATAGACGAACTATATCTCCGTTAACTGCTTCTTCTCGATACTCTGTAGGCCGATGCAATCTAACTGTCCGCCCATCTACGGGCGTCAAGCTGAGACCATTAGCATCAGTCATCTGTCCAGATATCTAACTCATTCTGAGAAATATCTATATACTGCAAGGGGGGAAGACCTAGCCCATAACGAGCCAAGTCTTCATCCGTCTTGAGCAAATAGACAAGGTTGAAGTTCTTGAAGAACTCAGTGATACCTTCGACCATACCGAACTTCTCCACATACTTACGTATAGCAAAAGATTCGAAGTCTTTGGTTCTGTCTTTCAACCAGTTCTCGGCAGTCTTTATTCCTACACCTGGAATACCCACAATATTATCTGTGCTATCGCCCATCAAACACTGAACCCATAGAAACTTAAGAGCTTCGTCAGGTGACGTGTGAGTGAACTCAGCTTTCCCGTAGTTGTAATGCATCCCAACACATTGTTTGAGTACATCTTTGTCCGGAGAACAGATAATGGTATTCTCATCATGATTGTATGAATAGTAGCTGACTATGTCATCAGCCTCAAGCTCAGTCACATATGTGAAACCCCAGTGCTGCTCTGCATACTCCTTCAATGAAGGGAAGAGAACAGACCTGTTGGATTTCTTGCGCTTTGCTTTGTATTCACAATCTACCTCATACCTAAAGCATTTGCCGTGAGTTAGAAAACCCGCATACTTAGTTGTATTACATTGCTTTAAAATGTCGTTAACACGTTGGTCAAGGCCAGCCATAGCCTCTTCCAACGTGTCACGTCCCATCTCGTAATACAAAAGTGAGTCTGCGTCAATCAAACAAACGGCCTTGCCCTTGGGCAGTCGTTCTATTTGTTGACCCATGTTACATCACTTGTAGTAGTTCATCTTCGTTCAGAAGGTCATCTCCCTTCTTAGCGTTTGACTCGAGGATCTCTTTCCTCATCTCTTCCCATTGCTGGTCAGTAAGCTCAGCATACGTAGAAGAGTGGTACATGCTACCATTCACACCAGCCAAGCTAGAGTGCACAAAGTATTGTAGACACCGAATAGCACCATCATCCGAACACGGGATGGCACCGATGTGCATCGGGTCAACAAAGACATTGTGAATCTCACCGCTGTACCACGCAATGTAGTACAAGCCGCCGATGTGCAGGCCGCGGACACAACTACGATTGTCGTCAGTGTTCACTTGGTCCCAAGACTCAAGCCTGTGAGTCTGTCCTACCTTGATGAAGTGACCTTTGTTGTCACCACAGTAGAACGCATCACCACCTGAGCCCATGATAGAAGGCTCGAAGAGACGGTCCTCCACATACTCAGGGAGCCCCTCACTCTCAATCTCACCTGTATCCACATTGAACGTACGTGTGTAGCGAGGAACTTCCTCCCCACTCTCAGCATCATACTTGTGTAGTATCTCACGACTAACCTTGTAGCCATTGAGTAGGCCTTCATTAGTCACTTTGATTTGATACACAGTAGCCAGCTCAGTTGCTACGTCCTCTGCAATACCCTTGTCCAAGAAAATCTTCTTGTTCTCAGGGTGCACATACTTCATGTTGATGAAGTCAGCGAAGCGATTGACAAAATCTACGCCCTTCTTCTTAACGTAAGGATTGCGTAGGAACCTTGTCCACAACTTGACTATAGGCATGAAGTCAATGTTCTTATCGATCGAAGTCATTATTCTTTCGACAAGAGAGTTAGGGATGGGGATGTCTGAAATTCTATCATCACCATAGGTAAGAAAGTACTGCTTCGTTAGATGATCCTGCACGATATAGTCGCACTGAGACTGAATCAAACGATTAGCGTCAATACCATTGTCATTTACTATTGACATGATTAAGGCTACGTTCTTATCGTAGTCTTCTCTGAGCGTTGCAAAGTTTGCCTTAGCGGCATACTCGTTCAGAGCAGTCATGGTAGCAATGTTACTTGGTATGACATAGAAGTCCTCTCCTATAGATATAGAAACGTTCTCCCCAACCAAATTAATGTTCACCATTATTTGTTTTAATTAGTTCGCGAGGTGTAAAACCAAATCTCATCCCAGGTACCTCAAGCTCGGGAATATCGATATCAAATTTGTTGTAACCGTCTAGCACAAACCTGTGTACTTCGAGAGTGTTATGACTACCTGTAGGAGAGCACTCCAACATCCAGTCCCCAATCGTCTCAGACAAGTCATCTAGTACGTTACATATGCCAGCGATCTCTTTGTCGTATGCGTCGATGCTAGGCACATCTACAACAAAGAACTCCCTGGACTTTTGCTGCCTTAAAGATACATCTCCACTATCGCAAATATCTTGATACTCTATAAAGCTTGTCAAGTAACTAAGAAACTCTTGAGTCTCCTGATCTTGTTCAGGAACAAACCAAGTCGCACTAAGATACCTGTCAATACTTCTGTAGAGTTCACTGGCTGGAGGCAGCAGTTCACGTCCAATACGATTATTCAACCACAACCAAACATTCTTGCGATTCTTACGAATATGCATACCTGTTAGTACAGCTTTTACATACTTACTGGTAGTGATGTTGCCTTCTTCATCCATGGTAAAGAAAAACTCATCGACATGCTTCCAGTTTGTATTTTTACACGCATGCTTAACATTAGTTTCTGACATCCTGATAATCTGAGGCGAGTCAGCATCAATAATTTGCCCCTCTCCAGGATTGTGCTTCCAAGGCTCGTAAGCATTGGATGGACCAACTTCGTGAAACAGAATGGGGCTGCGTTCCCAATCACCAAAACAGTTAGTCCCTTTCTGAAACCATGTAGGTACACGAGGCTTAAGAATAGCTGCAGCTAACTTCAACTTCATCTCATCCTGACGAGTGCCGTAGAATGTAGGAACAGTAGAGTTCAAGACTTCTTCAATCCTTGGCTCAACTTTGTCCCACACCCAATTCTCTTCTCGTCTCCTAAGACGAAGCGTATAACCAACAGTGCGTTGCTGCAGCTTGCGCATCTGTGCAGCGGACAACTGTTTAGTTTGCTCCTTCTCCTCAAGTTTAGACAGCATAGCTAACACGTGTTCAGGTACTACTATGTCATCGTAGTCTACTTTCGAAGGAGAGCTCGTCTCTAAGAGAGAAGATATGACCTGCTTGAGATTGTCGTGCTTTGCCTTAGCCGCCAGCAGCTTTGCTCTCATCTCAGGGCGAGTCTCTCTGGAGAGCTCATCTGAGAGAAAGTCTTTGTCTACTGGGGTAATAAGAACAAAAGAACGATCCTCGCTAGTCAAGTACATATCCTTCATCTTAGAAACACTGCCCTCCTCCGAATAGTAGATACGAGACAGGTTACCTGAAGACCAGTTCTCCAAGTCTGTACGGTTAATTGCGTTGTGATTACGTGTAATCGTCCTAACCCGAAACCCTGGTAACATCTTCTTCGGGTTTGCATAACGCACTCCCGAGGCTTTGAACATAGGTTGGATCTTAGACGTGTCCACCATCCTTGCAATCTGATTCAGACCAATCAGGTCATTACTGACATTTTCTGAATCGGACTTACTGAACAGAACATTGGAGCATAGATGAATCCATTTCAAAAAGTCATCTTCTTTCAGCGCTTCTTCAATCAATTCGCCTGCCTCATCGGCTGCTTGTTGCAACATCTTTTGCAGATATTCCTTTGTCTTGTCGTTGTAGATTACTTTCTCACGTGAAGGAGTAACCTCAACGCCCTCTCGTACTACAACTTCGTTACCATCCTCGTCGATATACGCCTGACGCATAGGGCATTTAATACCGATATTGCCATGCAGGTCTTCCATCTCCATCTCACGAAAGTCAATGCTACCATAGTTGATACCAGTAGTATCACCAAGGTTCTTAACAATGACAATGTGTGGTTTGGTATACCAGCCGCTGCCTTCTGCAACAATGCATGTAGGGGTGTTGACTAGAATCTCCTTACTAATATGCTCGGGATACAAGCCCCCGCTTGCATATTGCGTGAAGAAGTCGACATTGTGGATATAGGAAAGCTGGTCACGGACAGCATTGTTGTACGCTCTTCGATTATGCTTCTTAGATCCGAACGAGATCTTGGTGTAGTTCTTGCTTGTCGTCGTCTTGTAATACGCTAACTCTCCATTGCTCAAAGTAATCTCACCATCTGCATCCCACTTGCTGACTGCAAAGTCAGTCTTGTATGGATAGCAGTGCATGATGAAAAGCTTCCCATTGTACGCAGTCTCAATAGTATAGTGAGTTACACCAGTAGACAGAGCGATCTTGCTACCCAAACCGAATGCACCGAAGTTCTCTGCGGTGTTACGTTTGGTGGAGTAACCGAGCTCGAGCATACCTTCTAGTCTGCGGCCACCGATACCTACGCCATGGTCAACAATTTCTACTGTGTCACAATAACCAGTGCCTTCGTCATTTTCGATGTACACCACCTTGACTCTATGTTGATCTAAGTCAAGATGCATGATATCGTAGTAGCTAGGATCGAAGTTTGAGTCTTCGTACTCAGCTCCTTGCCGGGTAATAAAATAATTTGATACCTGTGCTTTGCCCTGTAATATCTCTATTGCAATTTCCTTCTCTCGTTGTGAATCGCAGGCATTTGTTACCAGCTCACGTATGGTTGAAGGGATTGGGGTAGAGTACTGAGTGGACTGTAGGACATCAATCACCAAACGCTCTGCGCCTTTGTTGATGATCTTCTCCAAGCCACGTGTGTTAGATTGGGTGGACTGCCCAATGGTCTTGATACTCATTTTGTAGTACTGATTTTAATCTGTTATACACTTTACTTTCTTCTTCTCTCAGACACTTTGGGTCTGCGCAAATGACACGTTCAACAACTCTTTCTCCATAAATCCTGTCAGAGTTTTTATAAATCCACTTAGAAGTAATTGTTGGGGGTAGGTTTTTATGTCCCCACCCAAGACAATAGTGGGTAATAACAAAGTGCTCTCCGCTATGTCTTGAGCTTATAAATACAGAAGGCCAGATATTTCCAGCCCCTCCATATGCTACCCCAATAAGGTCACCAGGTTTCGGGGAGTACATCTCCCTTATTTTAAATTCCATGTTGCTGTAAATAAAAACGACCCCTATTTAGTAGGGGCCGTTAGTTCTAATATCATCTCCACCGTTTCCAGAATTTGTTTCTGATTACGGGGTACAAACAAGACAGGTGGATCACCTTTCTCGTTTAGCAGTTTCAAGAACATCTTCCATTTCAAAGGAAACCTCTCGTTTGCATAACCCTTACACTCTATAATCCATTTCCCGTTGGGGTCAACAAAGTCAGGAGTGTACGTAATATCACGCACCTTGTGAGTTTTCTTATCCTTGTATCCAGTCTTGCCGTTGTCTTCGTAACGACTGTTATCATAATGCATGCCTTCAAAAAGGACAAACTTCTGAGTCTCGTACTCTGATCTGATACCGTTCTCTTTGAGCTTCTGATAACAAAAGGCTTCTAATAAGCTGCGGAAGTTTATCCCATCAACTTGTTTCTTCCTCGCGTTTCTCACTCTTGTAGATCGGGTACCAGCATTTTGTACTGTTCTGGATCGATGTCTTTTATTTCTTGAAGCCACTCTCGTTCTAGTTGTTTTGCTTTACTATGGGATCCTACATCTAAAGGAGTCTTAGTCCCTACGTTAGCCATTAAAAGGGTACACTTGTGTAGGATCTCGTCGATTCGTTTCTGCTTGTCCATTTCTCTTTATCGATTAGTTGTTTAGCTACAGTAATACTGTGGTTCTTAATCAAGTCAGAGATGTCCTTACTCCTGTAAACATCAGGAATACATACATTAGCAAGGTTGAACTCACTGCAAATCTTAGTTGCCATTGCCTGCCCAGGATTCTGCTCTGACTCAAAGTCGTTATCGTACAAGACGATTACTTCTTTGAACCTTTGTTTGAGCTCCTGGATGAGCGTTTGGCTGGGCATTTGCATTTCGGATTGTAATGCAATGGCGGAGTAGCCAAGCACTTCCAAGCACATGACATCCTTGAGGGAACTTGTGAGATATACAACTTCACCTGACCCAGCCAGCTGAGAATACCCTTGTACCACGTTTTTACTGACGTTAGAATACCATTTATTTTCTGTTTCAAGCGGACTATAAATCTTATAACCACTGTCAAAGCGGAAAGCATAGCTGACACTAAGCGGGTGAAAACGTGTTTCATTAATCCAAAAATATTCTATCGGGTAGATGTCAAATCTAACCAATAAATTCTTTGGAATGCAAAACTTCTTCCAATAATCTGCATCTGCACTAGACCAATGTCTTGATTTAATGCGGATTACTGCACGTTTGAGTGGTGTTTTCTCATACTTGTACTTTCTGGCAGTAGGAACTATATCTGTTGCAGTTAGTCCTAACCCAAAGTCACGAGAGATAATCTGCAAAGCACCTACAAAGTCAAGGCTGTACTTGTGCATTACATATCCGAAGCAGTTGAACGTGTGCTCTTCAAATGCAAAGTCTTTGTACAACAAAGTACCCTTCCAATCTACAATACTGACACCGGGCTTGTTGTCTTCCCGGAGATCACTGCAAAATTTGACACCAGGCTCTTTGAAGTTAGAGCAATAGTGCTTAAAAATATCGTACTCCGATATCTTGCTAAGTATTACATCACTGTGTAGGTGGTCATCGCTGTTACGGTGTTTAATCATGACTTGTAAAAATAAAGAAGGGGGCACTAAGGCCCCCTCCCTTACCTTTAAAACATAGATTACCAGTCGCTCTCAACTGCTTCAGCAGCTGCGGGTTCTGGATCGGGTGCAATCAGACCGGGTACGTACTTCTCGAGTTCGAGAGTAGAGTTGTACTCAGCGTTGAACGCGCCATAGTCATCATTAAGCTGCTTGACGAACAGATCCTTACGGAACGGCTTGAGTCTACCGAAGTGCTTGGTGTAAACCTGCTGATACTTACCGTCTTTGACACCGAGTAAAACTCTGACACGGTTATCAGACAGTGCATTAACAAGCTGT
>Ga0070754_10000754_pt1 | contig 28367 bp, 37 predicted proteins | sample VirMetDEL_Sep_01_FD_75181 | JGI IMG/M metagenome (GOLD analysis project Ga0070754, IMG submission 75181) | Aqueous microbial communities from the Delaware River and Bay under freshwater to marine salinity gradient to study organic matter... | ecosystem: Environmental > Aquatic > Marine >...
GTGTAAACATTAAGTCGCCTTGCAGTACACCTTGAATATTTAATTTTGATAAGTGTTGTAGAGTGGTATTTAATTTATCACGTAATCCACTTTTGTCTTGATCATTTGCATCTGCATGGTTAGTTGCAATATCTTGTGATGACTTGTTTAATTTTGGACTTTTATTAAACACTCCTTTTGTTCCAATAAAAAATTTACCGTCACTGGGATCTTTACCACAAACAATTGCAGGTGACCCGTCCCACTTTGTGGTGATGTTAAATTTTTTAGGTGAATGCCCTTTTACTATTGTTGATAAATTTTTTAGAAAACGTACGGCTTCAACAGCACCTTTTTTACCTTTAAAAAGTGATAGGTCCTCAAGGTGAGTTAGATGTGTATTGATATCTTCGTTTAGATTAATTTCCGTTAGTTTCATTTTTGCTGTTTAACCTTCTGATGCCACGTTCAAATTTTGCAGGGTCTGAACTTTTAATGCTGTTGACTAATCTTCTAGATAACTCACCAGCAGTGTTTTCATCATATGATTCATACAGCATGTCAATTAAATTGAGAGCAGATGATATAACGTGACTTGCACGTGATTCTATTAGAGCCTCTCTACCACTTTGTGGTACCGATTGGCTAATTTCTTCCAGAATTGATCTAGTGTGTCGTTTCATTGTCATGAGCTCTTTAATTTCCTATACACTTATTTATACTTAAAAGAAGCCTATAAACACTCATACTATAGATCATCCTCTGTAGAGTACTGATGACGTTTGCTTTTTAATATACTACGCAAATTTGCTACTTGTTCTACTTTTTCAGCCACTTGTGCACCTTGATTTTCTGGTTTTTTAGGTGTTATTGTGCTGGTTCTTTTCTTTATACTTGTAGCCATGTTTGATGTTGTCATGTTGTCATCTTCAGCCATTTGTTCCTCTGTTAGATCTGTAATTCTTAAGGTATCTATATTAAATGCCAAGTTAATTTTAGTTCCAACACCACCACTTGATCTTGTCTTCATAAGTTGAATTAAATACCTACCACGTTCACGCATGGCTCTGCTTGTTTGAATACCAATAACATTATCTGCTGTTTGTATTTTTGATAAACCACCAGCAATATGTGAATGATCAAATTCATTTGATTCAACACTTGATCTATTTAACTGCGATGCTGTTGCTAATACAATCTGATGTTCAACTGCTAGATTACGCAATTCTTCAGATACATATTTGTCTTTGATAAACAAATCGCTAGGTGAAACTCTTTTTGAAATTGGCATCAATAGATCTAAATAGTCAACACAAATACAATCTGGTTTTGTACCAGTTTGTACTTCATATTCTTTTAAATAACTACGCAAGTCATTCACAGTTGCACCACTGCTCATATATTTTAATTGAAACTTACCAGACTTCTGTCCTTGCATCCTAACCATTAAATCAATATCATCAATTTTCTTAAATATTTCATTTGATGCAACACCAGTTGACATACTATCAACTCTCATAGAACTTAATTCTTCACTCAATTCAAAGGTAAAGTATATTACATTCATACCAACATTGGACCAGTTAAGTGCAATATTTTGTAAGAACAAACTCTTACCAGCACCAGATTGTCCTGCAAAAATATTCAACTCTCCTCTGTTAAATCCACCATAGAGTTTTTGATCTAATGCTGACCAACCTGTGCTTATTGTACCATTATTGTCTTTAAGTGATAACAATCTTGCTTTTGGGTCTATAAAATAATCTGTACCTAGATCTTTTGTAAGTCCAATTCTTACTGCATGTTTAATTTTATCTTCTACTTGACCATAATTACCATTCTCTAATAAATCTGCTGATTGTATGATTGCAAGTTCTAATGCTTTGTGTCTGCAAAAAGTTTCAAACTCATCAAAGAACCAATTTTTATGTCTTTCATCAATGTCAACCTTGTTAAGTTTAACACCACACGTTGCTTGTATTTGTTCTATAGTTGGTAATGCATTATACTGCTCAGAATGTTCTAACATAAATTTTGCTACACTAGACAACTTACGTGAAAAGTATTCTACTTTTACAATATTTTTTACTCGCACAAACAGTTCAGGATCTGTTGCACAGAATTCTAAAAACAGTCGTTGCAGGTCTTCGTTATAATCTTTTAGTTCATTCATTAATATATACTACACATTTTCTTTTTGTTTTTCAAGTCTTAAATATTTCCAACTATATGGAAATTCTTCATTGCAGAATTGATCAATTGAATCTGCTATTTCTCTTGTTTCTGCTTGAGTATCTTCAGCACATCTTAGTTCACATATTCTAGCGAATGCGTATAATGTACCACTCCAATACCATTCAGTATACATATTTTGTGGCAATACCATTCTTGCTAATTCAGGAGCAATTCCTTTGGCCAGCATATCATTGTATGTTGTATTAGCATTTTTTATTGTATTAGCGATATCATATTCAATTGTTTCATTACTACTACCTTGTTTTTTATCTTCAGCTCGTAATCTCCAGTTTTTAGGCATATAATATTCTGGTTCATAATCAACATAACGTCTGCTAATCTCATTCCAACTTAAACCTACTTGGTGCTTTACCAACTGCCTAGCAACAAATATAGGTGCTTTAATCCTAAACTGTACACTACAATGTGCAAATGGTGACCAATGATTATGTTTTGCTAAAAATGAAATTAACTTTTCATCTGATGCTTCAAACACTTTTTTGTTTTTTCCAAAACTTACCCTTGCGGCATTTACCACAGTCAAGTCACTTCCCATTTTATCAATTAATTCTACTTCCATTATATTTCTACTCCAGCCCCAAATAATTTTAACATTTCTAATACAGTTCTGTTTTCATATACCATTTCAAATAATTCTGTTACTGTAACTTGTAACTCTACAATTTGATATGCTAGATAAAGATTTGATAAACCTAATACTAATAAAAAAATAATTAGTAATGTTTGGTTCATAAAATCCTTTAATAAGTTGAAACAATCTTATCTGCAATACCGTACTTAACTGCTTCTTTGGCACTTAACCAAACATCTTCAGCAGGTAATAGTATTTCTCTAATTTTCTTTTCGCTCAAACCAGTACACTTTTTATAATGATCTATCATCCTTGCTGTACTCAATTCAAACTCTTTTACTCTTGCAAATAGTTCGTGTTCTTTACCTACACTGCCCCAACTGTATTGATGTGATAGTATAGATGTGTTTGGTGTGATTACTCTGCGACCTTTTGTACCACTCATAAATGTTAATAGTCCACACGATGCAATCATACCAAGTCCTACTGTTTTCACAGGAATCGCTGACCCTTTCATTGTGTCTATCAATGCAAATGCTGAATGTACTTGTCCTCCTGGAGAATTAATTACTAATGTTAATTCTTTTGGTCTTGATGAATCTGGCAATAAATTTTTTTCGATTATTGCTTGTATCACCGGTTTAGTTGAATTACTATCAAAGCCGTCACTAAAATACATAATGCCTGCTTCCCACATCATCATGCCTGGCTGTAGTGGTTGTTGTGGTTTGTCAGGACCAGATTTTTTCTTGTTGTCTTTATCTAAAGTTGCCATTTTTTCTCCTACGCAATTTTTCTTAATACTTCTATTTTTGTTTTATTATTTACCCTACTGTCTATGATGCTTTTTACAGTGAACAACTGTCCATAGTGTTTTACTGCATCTGCACAGTCTTTGATATGATCCTGCCATGGCGGAAAACTAACCGACCATCCATTTTCAACTGCTTGATCAATCAGTGTTGATCCTGCCGCATCTCTATCAGGACATACAATTATTTCTCCATCAAATTCTTTTATCAAATCAATCTGCACTTGATTTAGTTTATTGTGTAACACTGCTAGACCGTCTATGCTTAAAGCATCTAACACACCTTCTACCACAATCAAATATTTTCTTCGTTTACCCAACACATCCATATTATACATATAATTAGGTTGTGAATTAGTAAAATACTTTGGCTTGTCTTTGTTGTTGTCAATTATTCTTGATGTATAACCAACCGTACTGCCATTGTAATAAAATGGCACAATAAATCTTCTATTCAAATCTAAATATGTATCATTGCACCAATAAAAATCACCAAAGTGATCTAAGCCTCTGTCAATAATATGTTTGTACACCCATATTGCATCTTCAGGTGGTGTGTCTTGTTTTATTATTTCTATCAAGGGTTTCGAGCCTTTTGGCAATTGAATTTCTCTCCAACTGACTTTTGGCTTTGGTTTTTCTTCCACGTCTGGATTATTTTCTTTTTCACGTATTGCCAAAAGTTGCAGTCTTCTTATTTCATTATCAGGAACTCCAATGCCACGCAATAATCCAACCATCTTTTTACCAAATGTTTTACCAGGCTTATAACTTGTGCTAAAACCACAGTTAAAACAATGATACACTACTCCGTCAATGAATCTAAATCCACCTCTCGAACGTGTATCTGGTCTTGACTGGCCATTAGTCGTACACATTGGACAATTTATTGTCGTCCATCCGCTAGGCGTTTTTTTTCTTTTGCCTGGCATATGTGTAATTATTGTGTTTTGTAGTTCCATGTGTTATATATTATAACACTTTTGTCAAAAAGTCAATTAAATCCTGTAGGTATTATTTCCAGTGCGTAAACCACTAATACCAGTTAAATCCATTTTAAATCTATTTGGCTTGCCATTAATTGCCTGTCCTATTTCTGTACATACATCTGCTGGATTCATATTTGATTGTTTAGCAAATCCTAATATTTTTATAGTTCTATCATAAACTGATTGTATCATTTGGAATGATTCTTGCTCATTTCTTGAGTTTAATATAACACCTGCTGATCTAAACACTCCTCCTACATTGGCAAGGGTGTCTGGAACATAGGTAATTTTTTGATCAAGTAATTGTCGTTTAGCGATTGTAGTATCTATGATATCCAATTGATTGTTTGCCGCACCACAGATAATTTTACATTTCATTTCAGAGATTCTTGTTATCTTAATATCATTACCTAACGCACAAGGAGAATATATATCAACATCTTGTTTGTGTATATCATCAGTGCTAACAACCTTTATCATAAAAGGATATTTTTTCATTATTGGTTTTAGTAATTCTATTTGGTTACTGTTATTATCAGCAACATATAATTTTACTCCATCTTCTACAAGATAGTTTATTAATTGGTAACCAACTTTGCCTATGCCTTTTACAGCCACAGATAATCCTTCAAGCGAGTCTTTGTCAAACACATATTTTACTGCACCAAGCATGGCATTGTAAACACTGTAAGCAGTACAAGAACTGCCAATGTCTGGATCTGAATAAGTGGTTGTGTATTCTGTATAGTTTCTTAAACGTTGTAGCATATCATAATTAAAGCCAACATCAAGTCCACCATAGTAATCACCTTTAAGATAGTTGATAAGTTCACCTAAATATGGATATACTCTTTTTTCTTGCACAGCAAAGGCACCAATTTCTTTGTGATATGATTTTTGTACTGTTGCTTTTCCACCACTTAATTTTATTCCTGCTACCATACATTTTTCTGTCATTGCTTCTGCGAGTTTTTGTACATCAAAATAAGGTCTGTCATTGTCTTTGTAATTCCAATAACGTATGCCACCAAATGCTGGTCCATTCTTTAATGTGTGGATGGCTATGTAGGCACTGAAATTGCTCGCTTCATGATAACCATGAACCACTCTCTCAAAACCTTGTGTTTTGATTTCCTTGATCTCCATTGGAAGGATTGGCATTTTAGTTCCTCAATAAAACTTTGTCAAAGGTACCACTGTTGCTTGGATCTGGATCATATGCTACTCTAATCCATTTTGCTTGAGTAGTAAAGTTATAAGATTCTATCGCAGTTGTATTTGTAACTGTTACTGATGCATTACCATTGTCTAGTGTGATGTCAAACCAATCTGCATCATTAGAACTTGCTGTTGCATCCATACAACCTTGCACCTTGTATACCCCATCAAAAGAGGAAGTATAGGTTGCAATTGTGTGATTTGTTGAAGTTAAATTTCTTTCTGTTGCTCCAGACACTGCGTTTGAATTATACCATTGTGCTGTATCATATATAAATGTTGACATTTCTTCAGTCACTCTTGGACTTGAACTAACCCCTTCAACCACCTCTAAAGTGCCTTTTGCCGCTTCATTGAGGTCTGTATACACTACTTGTTGCTCTGAACTAGTATTTGTAGTATATAAAGAATAGTTATATAAACCTCCAGATACATCATCTAAATCTGATGCTGGTAAATTGATCTGAGCTAATCCTTGCACAGCATTTGATACTGTTAATGGTCTAGCAATTATTGTTTCACTTGTCACTGCATCTAATACGTTAAATGTCACAGTTAAATTTGTTAGATCAACTGCTTTTCTGTCGTTGTCTTTTAACGCAAACTTCACAGTGTTATCAATACCTTGATACAATTTTATAGTTTTATCATACATTGTTGTACTACCTTGACTTGCACTCGTATTTACTATCACTGTATGAGTATCGTCATATACATATACCGTTACTGTCATACTATGTTTTCCTTAAACTTACATATATTTATGTTGCTAAATAGAACTGACGAGTATATAATGTAAAGAAAATAGAAAATATGGATTACAACGAATTAGCAGAGAAATTTCCTTTTTTATCGTGTATAAAACACGGTCTTAATGAATATGTAGGTATTGTGCAAAATCAAGATGATTTTGTTACCAGCATATATGTATATGAAGAAATTCCTTCAGAATCGCTACGCACTGAATTTTTGCGTTTAGGCGATGTATGGTGGTGGGAGTCAAATAGAATCATTCCTATCAATATATTTTTAGCAGGTGATTTTAATCTATTTCAAAATTATCTTAAAACATTCACTACCAAAGATGTTAAAATGGTATTTGGTCCGACTACAAGTTTGAATAATATTGTAAAGAAAAGAATAAAAAGGCGTCAAATACAATTGGTTAAAAAGGCTACTGATCAATAGACATTTTGTATTTTATGTCCTGATAAAATGCTTCAATTAAAATATCAACAGCACTTTGTTCATCTATTCCTCTACTTCTAAGATAGAATATTTGATCTTTATCAATTGGTCCTGTTGTACTACCATGTGTGCAAACTGTATCATCATTGTTTATATCCAGCTCTGGTTTTGAGAATGCTGTCGAGTCAGTGTCTAATAAAAGATTTTTATTAAGCATATTGCTTTCACAACCTGTTATGTTCTTAGGTATGGTTATCTTTCCTTGGAATGAACTATTAGATTCTTTATTGATAAATCTAAAATCTTGATCGCATTTAGACTTTTTGCCATTGTGTGTCACTGTCGTTACTACGTTTGCATTTTTACCATTACTTTTAAAAAAGCCATACATTTCACAGGTAGCATTTTCATGCAAATTTACATTGATGTTTAGGTCAAATCCTTCATGGTCACAAAAAAATAATCTAGCAGATGCATTAGATTTTATGTCATAATTTAGTACTGCATTGTCTTTTAAATTCACAGTTTCTTTATAATGGTTAGTTATTTCCATTATCCCACTGATCCTTCCATGCTAACTTCTAAAAGTTTATTGGCTTCAACTGCAAACTCCATAGGAAGTTGTTGAAAAACTTGTTTACAAAAACCAGATATCAACATGTTGGTTGCATCTTCTTCTCCAAGTCCTCGCTGTCTTAAATAGAATAACTGATCGTCATTTATTTTAGATGTTGTTGCTTCGTGATTGCAGTAACTATTTTTATTTTCATTTTTTATGTAAGGAATAGTTATTGTAGAACATTTGTTACCCATCATCAATGAATCACAAGCAGTAAAATTTTTAGAATTAGTTGCCGACTTCATTACTTTTACTAATCCCCTATAAGTGTTAGTTGAGTTTCCAGCACTAATACCTTTTGAAATGATCGTGCTTTTAGTATTCTTTCCAATGTGTATCATTTTTGTTCCTGTGTCTGCCATTTGGTGACCATTTGTTAGTGCCACACTGTAAAACTCTCCTACACTATTATCACCCTTTAAAACACAACTAGGATATTTCCAAGTTAATCTTGATCCTGTTTCAAATTGTGTCCAAGTAATCTTTGAGTTTGCACCTTTGCACAATCCCCTTTTGGTAACAAAATTATAAATGCCACCTTTGCCTGTTACTGGGTCTCCAGGATACCAATTTTGTATTGTTGAATATTTTATTTCAGCATCTTTTAATGCTACTAGTTCTACATTGGCCGCATGTAATTGATTTTCATCTCTCATAGGAGCAGTACATCCTTCTAGATAACTAACATAACTTCCTTCGTCAGCAACAATTAAAGTTCTCTCAAACTGTCCCGTATTGGCTGTGTTTATCCTAAAGTATGTTGATAACTCTAACGGACATCTTGTGTTCTTTGGAATGTAAACAAATGTACCGTCCGAGAACACCGCTGAATTTAATGTAGCGAAATAGTTATCTGATTTTGGAATGACTGTACCAAGATATTTCTTAACAAGTTCAGGATGATTATGTACTGCTTCTGAAAAAGAGCAAAATATAATTCCTTTATCTGCCAATTCTTTTTGGTATGTTGTTGCTACTGACACACTGTCAAAAACTGCATCAACGGCCACACCTGCTAGTTTGGCTCTTTCTCCTAGTGGTATTCCTAATTTTTCAAAGTCTTTTTTAATCTCAGGATCAACTTCATCATAACTCGCTGGACCTTTTTTAGGTGCTGAGTAATAACTGATTGCTTGATAATCTATTGGTTCAATATCTAGTGTTGACCAATCTGGTTGCTTCATTGATTCCCAGATTCTGTATGAGTTTAATCTAAAATCTAACAGCCATTTTGGTTCTTTTTTGATTTTTGATAATCTAATTATAACGTCTTCATTAATTCCTGGTGGAAATGTTTCGCTTTCGACATCAGTAACAAATCCTGCACTATATTCTTTAGCAAGAGTATTTTCAATTTTTTTTCTATCTTTAATTTTTGGCATAACATTATTTACTCTGATTGGCCTGCTCAGTAAATAAATTTAATTGCACAACGATTGCTAGTGCATATCCAATAGCATGACTTTTTTTAAAATAATAAGAATCATCTGTTGGTTTTTTCCAAACATTTTCTTTTATGTCACTCCAGTTTTGTTTGAGTAGATGTCTTTTTGCTGGACGTATTATTGCCAAAACTGCCGCTAATTCTTCAATTGATTTTGGTCTTAGTTTGTCAATAATATCAAAATGATTATGTATATGAAAAAGTTGTTCTACTATTTCTTTATGTTCAAGCAAACTCCAATCGGGTTTTTGATCTACTAATTCTTGTAGATGCTTTTCGTTTTTGACTCCATCATACACGCCAACGTTAAGTATATCTAATTTAAAATATCCTCTGTCTTCTGCTTCTTTGTAATCTATGTTTGCAGAATTAGTAAACGGATGCACAGGTATGTCTGTAAAGTAAACACCAGTGTTGTGTTTTTTGATCTCTCCATCTTTTATGATACTAGCAGGTGTATGTTTTAGTTTTTCTAACAAAACATCTCTGTCCTTTACGTCAATATCAATATCTGTTTTTGCTATGTTTACCATTGATTGTGTTTTGGGTCTTTCTGTTGTTTAATTTTTTCTTTAGATAATTCTTCAATTGCTTCGTATTCTGATAATGGTGTTGACAGTATATTTTCTTCTATGTGTTTTTCTGCTTGTTCTTTTGATATTCCAGCATTTGCATATTCTTCATCTTCACTCATCGGAAAACTTAATTCTATCTGTTCTTTCTTGTCATCAGTATCATCATTATAACTATCCCATGATGTTGATGTTGTATAGTCTCCTAAACTTATTCCGCTACCTGTGAAAGAATAGTCTACTCCAAAATCATCATTTTCTAATCCAACTCCCCAAGATGATTGTTGCAGTTTTGATAATTGCCTATTAACATCACTCATACTAGTTTTCCAATCATCTAATTTTTTACGTTGTCGTAGTACTTCATCTTTGTGTACCAAATGCACAAGTGTTTTTAATTCTTCCCATTTTTCTTTTACGGTTTCATTATCACTGTTGTCAGCAACTTTGGCTACTATCTCTGGTATACCATCATTTAATTTTGTCATTACAGCCCCGCCTTTTCTAGAACTTGTTCAACAAACTGAACATCTGATTGTGCCATTTGAAATTTAGCCGTCCAGTAATCAGGATCAATATAATCATGTACCAATCCAACCTGTTCATTGTTTAATCGTTCTAATAGTTTAACACCGCTTTCACAGTTATACAAGACCCACGGAGATAGTTTTCCAGATCTAATAAAATGTACTGCCCTATTTGGTGTTAATGTTTCTAAACAATTATTAAATTCACTGTTGTTATCTATACCCCAACGTTTCATTATAACAACTGCACGTTCTACTGCCGTTTGTGCTTTTTCTTTTTTCAAATGTTGTTTAATATATTTTTCATATACTGAATCTAGATGCCAACGATCAATTTTTACCATATTTTTTAATAGATAATCAATATAACTGCTAGGATCATCTACATGCACATCATACAAATATCTACCAAACTTTGTGAATGCTGTATAATATTTGCTTTTGGCAAAGTCATCATATGTTCTATCTTTTTGTGTTTGTGGCATAGTTGATTTATAAAAGTATTGATATGCTCTAAATGCCAATTGTACAAAACGTTCATCTTTTTGTTGATAACGTCTTTTTGGTTCACACAAATGTACTGATAGTGTTGATTCTTTTGTAAATTTTTTACTACAATACTTACACTCAAACATTATTTGCCTATTTCTTTAATTTCTTTGTCTGTCCATCCTTGTTGACGTGCTAGTTTTTTAAAGCCATCAACATCATTAATCATTTTCAATGCTTCTATTTCATCTGTTTTTGCATGTGGAAAACATTCTGCCAGCAGTTTATCTACACCAGTTTTTTTGCCTTTGCCTTTGGGTGCTTTTACCCAAGGATGAAACATTTTCTTTTTAATACCCGCTAGTGATAACAACTTCCAAAATAGTTCTGAATCACCTTCATGTTTTTGTGTTATACCAAAATGTTTGTTGGCAAAATCATTCACAGAAAGTATGTAGTGTTCTTTAAATGCTTTTTGCCCTTGTACATTACTTGTAAATCTCATTGCTGTGTATGGTGAAAATGTTTTCTTTTCTTCATCATCAAGTGTATTATACCACTTTGAATTTGACATATCAATATTATACAACATTTGATTTAGATTTATTTTTTTAGTTGTTGCCATTAAAATATTTCCTCAGCAATACCTAAAACTTCTGCTGATAGTAGCAAAAGTCCAGCCGCTAAAAAATTACCAGTCATTAAAAATCCACATCCTACTATTCTAATAAAACTTTTTACTAGACTGATATAAAAGTGTGCTTTGCTAGGATCTTTGGTTGCTATTTTCATATTAGATCTCCTACTTGTATTATATCAGGAATTTGGTTTAATTCTTTAGCAAAGTAAACGCAGTTTGGTTTATTTCCTGCTCTCAATGGTGTTGTTAATACATGTCCATTTTTTAGTTTAGGAAAAAACCATTTTACTTCCTGAAATACATTTATTATTTTAACTTCTTTAAAGTCGTGTGTATACCCCGAAAAAGGATTATATGTAAATGCTTCAAACCCTCTATCATTTAAACTGGTTAATGGAATCATTTCACATTGCCCCATTTCTTTTTCTCCAATCATAATACTCCAATCCATAGGCATTTCTAAAGTTTGTCCACCAATATCAAGTATTACCGCTGGTGCATTAAATGATTCTAAAAATATAAGTGGAATATAAAAATAATCCAATGCTTTTGGATTAGTACAATCTAAAACACAGTATTGTAAATCATCTACTTGATTTGGTACTGCATTTAAGTTATAAGTATCATTGTCAACTGTTAATATGTTCATTCTATGTTTACTTTCTCAATTGTGTAAGGATAATTTGCTTCTTTGTAAAACTTTTTCCTTGTTGTCAAATGACGTTTAGAAAACTTACAAGCACTTGTTATATCCCATATTTCTACATGGTCTTTATCTTCTGCTTTTCTAATACCTCTACCAATTGACTGTATTACTCTTACAAAAGACTTACCTGGTTCTATCAATACCAAGTTAAATATTCTTGGCAAATTAATACCCACTGCCGCTACACCATATGTGGCAATTATGACTTTATGTTGCTCTGTGGCAATTTCATCATATTCTTCTTCTCTATCTTCTAATTTAGTTCTACCCTGAATAAACACTGAATCAACAATTATATCTTCTAATGCCTGCCCTGTTTTAATTCTATCAACTAAAATAAGTGTATTTCCTTCTGCTCTCATTGTATCAACTAAATCAGCAATAAATTGTAAACGTGTTTCATTTGTTACTAAAAATGTTTGTTCACCTGCGTAAGTTGAAAACACATTTGTTTCTTGTGTTTGTACAACATTAACATGACAATTTGCAAGTACACCCTTGTCTTGCAATTCACTTGCTGACAATGTATTGATAACTTCACCAAGACTTGCTTGTAATGATGCTTTCTCATAATCTTCTTTTGGTATCGTTCCTGTAAGCCCCCAACGTATTGGAACTGTAGCAAATGGCCCTGTTAATAGTGTTTTAAGCACGTCTGCTTTGGCTTGATGTACTTCATCTACCATAACACATACAACACCATGTAAGAAGTCGCCTATGTTAACTTCTGCTTCAAACTTTTTAGTTTTCTTTAACATATTGTTTAAACTTTGCCAAGTACAGATTGTGTGTTGTTTATCAAATTCTTTACGCTCGCCATAATAAACACCAACATCTAGTCCAAGTGTTCTGTAATCACTTTCTGTTTGTGTAACTAGACTCTTGTTTGGAACAATTACAATTGACCTTCCATATGATTCAACTAGTTGAGATAACGTTGCTGTGATAATTGTTTTACCAGCCCCTGTAGCAATTTCTTGTAGGCATTGTGGATTTTCTAAAAATTTGTTAATTGTTTCAACTTGATAATCTCTAAGTATAATAGGTTGTCCTGCCTGAGGATGCTTTGGTCCCCATGTTTTTCCAAAGTGTATGCTTTCATCTATTTGGTTAAATTTAAATTCATGCTGATTTCTGTTGTCTTCAACATCAATTTCGTAATCTTGATCTTCAATAATCGGAAGTATCCTGTCTAGTAAATTTAAATACGTTCTACCTCCTATATCACAGAAACGAATATTTCCGTCCCATCTACCTAACTTATACGCAGGCAAATGATATGCATATGGTAAAAAGAATTTTAGTTTATCAGAAATTTTACGCCTTGTAATAACATCAAGACCTTCAAATTTCACATTGACTTCATCTTTAATAATTAATTTCGCAATCTTTGACATAACACTATAATAACTGATTTAAAACAAAAATGCAAGAGTTTTACTCAAAGTTATGAATAATTTGTCCTCTAATATCAACTGGTAGTTTTTGATAATACCCTTGCTTGTGTATTAACAAGATAATCTGTCGCAAACGATTGGTATATTTTTCACCAAGCTCACTCCATGCAACCAAAAACTGAGATAATGTTGTTGCGTTTGTGTATCCATAAAGGTTAATTTCCCATGCTCTAGCATTTCTAAATTCTTCATAAGCAGGATGATTATTTAATATTTGAATGTAATCTTCAATACATAAACACATATTAGAATATTTTTTTACACCCCATGGAGAATCAGGACGTTTTTTTGCTTTCATATGTGGCACATTGTCTAAGTCCCAAGTCCTAATTCCAAAATAATTATTACCTTCTTTGGCAAATCTTGACTGGCCCCATGCACTTTCATATGCCGCCATTGCTACAACTAAATCAAAAGGTACCTGTCTTTCCAACGGATATCTTTTGTAATCACTATAAAAATTTTTAACACATTTGAAAATTTGATTTACAAACTGCTCGTTATTTTCAATAGGCTGATCATAATAATCAGTCTTTTTTTCTTTGGCTATAGTTTGAGGGAAACTTACTATAGATATTAAAGAAAAAATCAATACTACTATTAATGATTTACAATATCTCATATAATATAATAGCATATTTACCTATTTTGTCAAAGGTTATTTTGCTAAATAATAGTATGAAAATCAACGATTTTATTGGAGAATGGAAAGGTAAAGTACCTAGTTCTGTGTGCAGAAGTGATAAAAAACTTGGTGCATCTGATGAAGCCAGTTGTAAATCACAGGGTTTACGTTCTCGAGATAGTGGTAAAAAACACGATGGAAAAACCCTAAGAGGACGTAAAGTACGTGGCCAAAAATATGGCGGTCCTCTTAAAGATTATTCTTAAACTTGTTTTTTAACTTATATAACTCTTCGTTAAGTTCTTTTATTTTTTTGTACAGTGAGTATTTTTCTTTAACTTCATCTGCTACAGTTTTTTTTAACAATTGAACTTGATCTTCTTTTGTAAGTAACGACCTACGCATTTGCTCCATAGGATCAAGCTCGTGGTTCTTAAAACCATATTGTTTTGTCTTATCTTGTGTTTTTGCTGTATAGTTCTGCGTCATCTAATCCTGCTACCCTTAATTTAACAATGTTGTTGATTTGAAATTGTTTAGCATCAATGGCTTTTAACAAGCCAAGATACTTATTACGCACAAGAGCAAATTCATTTATAAGTTGGCTCATAGTAACAACTTCATCCTCACCATCAATATACTTTTCAGCATCTCTTGATGTTAAAGCTCTTTGGTATGCTTCTAAGAACTTTTTATAATGCCTTGCTCGTGTCTTACGTAATTCTATATTAAGATGTTCTAGTATGGCTTCAATTTCTTGTAACTGATTAAATCTATGTTCAACTACACCAGGTATCTGTGAAGCATTCCGTTCAATATTTCCAGAAAGTCCTGCTTCTTTTCTAGCCTCGTCTAGTTCTTTTAGATAGTAATCAATACAATCAGGTAACTTACCTAGATCTTTTGAAACTAAACCATACCAGTTAATCATTAATAGTCCTCATCTTCGTCTTCGTTATAAGGATCTTCGTTTTCTTCCATTTCTCCATATACTTCATTATATGCTTCATGCAAATGACTTGAATGTGAAAACACTTCTCTCCAGTCTGATTCATCTGCACCATAGTCATCAATCAAAGTCACATAGGCAATGGCCGCATCCAATCTATCTTTTGCTGGTACATAGTTTTTCAACTTGTCCCATGCTTCAATTAATATCTGAATGTCTTCTGTCATTTTATGCCTCCGCTTCAGCAGTTTGTTCTGCTCCTACCTCCGATTTGACATTATTCCATTCTGCCATTATAAGATCAAGATTTTCACCTGTCCAATCTTTTCTATAATGCTTATGTTCTTTACCAAATCGGTCAACATACTTGAGTCTATTACCTTCTTTAACTAGCAATCCTTTTTTCTCACAAAGATCAACTAAACCACTATACGGATCCATTCCTGCTTCATATGGAATTTTTACCTGTACACTTTCAAATGGTTTGTTAAATCTTGTTTTCATTACTTTGACTGCTGATCTAATACCAGTAACATCTGATATCTTGTTTCCTGCTTCATCCTCTTTTAGTTTTAATTTTTTCATAGCAACTACAACTGAACTTGCATATACAAATCCTTGTCCGCCGCTAATCTTGTCATCTGGATCAAACATATCCTGTGATGCATATGTGTGATTTGTACAAACTAATCCTAAATTTAATTCAGCAAACATGTTAACACAATTTCTTACAAGTGCTGTTAAGGCTTTTGGTTTTCTACCCATATCACCTTTCATATCACCTTTTTCAAATTGTGCAACATCTGTTGGAGTTAACAACATACCTAATGAATCAATTACAAACATAACTTTTGGTCTTTCACTTTGTTCTAAAGATCCATAATCATTTCTGTAATTTGTTACAAACTCAGAAATAGTTTTTGCTACATCATCAATCATTGCTACGTTAATACGCATTAATTTCTCTGGGGATGTATCTACTTCAAGTGCTTGTAACCAATTTTCATCTAATGCATTTTCTGAATCAAAAACAATACAAAATATGCCTTGCTTTTGTGCATTTTTAATAATGTTACCAGAAGCAATCAAACTCTTACCAGAACCTGATTCACCTGCTAACATTGTTACACGACCTAGTGGTATACCTTTATTAAAGTCGCCACTAATCAAATAATTTAAGCAGTAGTTTCCTGTTGATATCCATGTGTCTGGATCAGAATCAAAACCTGTAGAAATACCACCAATGCTTTTTGTTATTGACTTTCTAAATTTGCTTACGTCAAATGGTCTTACCATAATTTCTCCTTGTTTGTAGTAGTGCATAGTTGCCTATGCACTAATACTATATACGTTTTTATTTGCTTTGTCTAGCTCTGATCATTGCCAAAATATCATCTGCTGATGCTTTTGACTTGTCTTCAGTTGCTGTTGCTGTAGCAGTTGCCACTTCTGGCTGTGCCGCAGGTGCTTCTACTTTTGCTTCTGTAACAGGTGCCGCAGTTACTGGTGCTTCTGCCTGTGGAGCAGGAGCAGTCGTTGCCGCGGATTCTGTTCTAGTTTTAGTAGTGTTTGCACTGTTTGATGCCATGCCTGCTGGTCTGTAGTACTGACCAAATCTGCTTTCATCATACAACTCACCGTCAACAGATGCTTTAAACATTTCTGCAATAATTTTTACTTCTTCTGCAGAAGGTTTCTTAGGAAGATAATCACCTAGATTATGTAACCCATGAGAGTCAATTGCTGATCTTTCACTGTCACTCACTGATCTTTCTTTGAAAGACCAAGTTGAAGTTGAATAATCTGCATAACCACCTTTTTGAGTTTTGGTTAATTTAAAGTCTCTACCTTTATCAATATCAGTTGGCAGATCTTCCATATCTGGATTCATCAATGCTGATCTAATAATGTTAAAGATTGACGGATTAATTACAAAACGTCTAATTGGATTCTCTGGTGTTGAATCTTCTTCAAGTGGAGAGTTAACAACAAAGCCTTGGAAAATGTAAGAACGTTTTTTCCAATATTTTCTACCCATGTCTTCTAAACTTGGATCTTTAAACCATGGACGAATTTCACTTAATACTGGACATGGTTCTCCCCACATCTCCATACAAGGAACTTGTACCATAGTTGGTTTCGCTTCAGACTGACCTTTGATACCAGCGAATGGTAATCTAATCATTTGTCTTTCAACCCAAAAGAAAGTATTGTCAGGATCTTTGTCTGCTAAAAATCTTAGTGTTGCTGTTGTGCCTTCAGGAATGTTCCAGAACGGATAAATTGCGTTGTCGCCTCCTGAACTATTTGGTGAACGTTTTACTTCTTGTTCTTGAAGTTTTGCTCTAATTTCTGCTAGAGTTGCCATATTATTTTCTCCTATATTAGCCTATATTAGCCTTTGTTAGTATATGTTAGCCTATAATTAAATAATGCTTTTAACATTATTTACTATTATATTTATTATTTTTGGTTTTGTCAAGTGATTTTTTAGAGAAAAAGAACCATAGCATAGGAGCCTTAGGTTCTTTTGTTGGGAGGTGTTTACTAAAGACCTGCTAGGTCTTTAATTCTTTGAATTTCTGGATTTTCTGTTGCAGTTTCATTAATATTGAACCCTGCTTTATCTAAAGCATCAACAGTAGCATCTCTATCAGCCATAGTATGGATAACAATACCACCTTGTTTCATTTCATCTGGTTGGCATTGTGATTTAATTCCGGCTTTCATTAACGCAAGTTCAATATCGCCACAATCTTTATCGCTTATCCCTCTATCCATATCAAAATCACCGTCTAGTGATATTTGGTGTGCGTGTGCTTCTGATTGTCCTTCATATCCACTTGCTTCTGTTCTTGTGTTTTCTATTTCATCTGCAATTTTGTTTAACCACGTTGGTTCTTCAGGACGTCTATCACCATCTGATACATCAGCATAACCAATTCCATCTGCTTCTTTTCTCAGCATCGCGACTATTTCCTGTTTTGATTTACCTGCGTACATGCTTTTAGGATCTTTAATGTCACTCATTACTGCATCTTTGTATTCTTCAAAGTCATGCATGTCAGCAAATCTTCCTGAATCTAAATCTGCTTGAGTCATTGGCTCTTCTTTCATGCCTTTTTCTTTTGCTTCAGCATCTAATTCTGCTTTACGTCTCATAATTTCTTTTTTAAGTTTTTCATCTTTGTGTGTGTTTGGATCTATTTGGATATCTTGTATGGCTTTTTTCTTTGCCATATAATCTTCTTTGTCTTTAATGTCATGAGATTCATTAGTTGATTTACAACCTGCGTGACAATTACAATCTGCACCACAGTTACCACCACATGAACAATTTTCATCGCAATTACATGCTGATGCTTCTGTGATAAATGATTCATCTTCACCATATGGTGCAACCATTTCTTCTAATTCTGCTTCTGGATTAGGAACAACATCTTCTGCTTTTGGTAATTGTTCTAATTCAGGTTTAATAGTTTTCATTTTTACACCTTGGATGATTGCTTTTGCAGTTTCTTTTTCCCATGGTTGAATTAAATATGTTTCAGGATCTTGTTTGATCTTCATTTTGATATTTGGATCTGTCGCATAACCTGTAAACTTGTCAGAAAGTCTTGCAAGGAACACACTCATTTCATCGTCTTTGATTTTAGCCGCCAAGTCTGAAAGTCTGTATGCCACTTTTGCATCTTTGTTTGTGAATGCTCCAACTTTTTCTGGATCATATTCTTGCTGTGTAGCATTTGGTTCATGCATATCAACTGAATCACCTGCTTTAATCTTTGACATAATTCTATCTGCTAATGCTTTTGATGAATTGTCTTGTTCTGCTTTGGCTTCATCAACAATCGATTGTAGCAAAGGAAGTACTTCACCAATTTTTTCATCAAATTTTGTAACTGTAAATTTACCTTTTAGTTCTTCTAATGCTTCAATAGTTGGTTCTACAGTTTCTGTTGCTTTGTAATTTTCTTTAAAGTCTGCGTAGCCACTTGCTGTAGTTAATTTATGAATTGTTTTTTTAATATTTGAAACTTTGTTGTCTACTAATGGTAGTATATCTGCCGCTTGTTCTTGTACTTGTGAAAAGCGTCTTGCAAATTTTGTAACTTCTTTTAATTTTGCTAATTGATCTGATAGGTTAACAATTGCTTCACCAACTTCGTCATGTGGTTTACCACCAGCATGTACGTGGCGTGCCATTGCTCTAGCACCATTTAAATGAATGTGTGGATATTTAAATCTTTCACCTTCTGATGTTTCTACAAAAATACCTTGAATGTTTCTTGATCTAGCACCTCTGCTAGTTTCATCAACTGCTTTGTTGTGTCTTACGATCACTTTAACACCTTCAAGTTTTTGTTCACTTGTTTTTGTTGATCCTTGTAATGGTGTATAACCTTCTGTTTGTAACTCGCTCATGTCTCTTTCATTCCTATTTTGATCAATTTTAAAAGCATAGTTCTTTGGCGTTAATTCTTTGCCAAAAATTCTATGATCAAAATCAAGCATATAGCTCTTTGCAATATGCTTAATGTTATTTATGACTCCTTGTATATTTTTATCTATCTTTTCAGCACCCTGATGCAGTTTAATTTCACTGTTATCTGGATCTAAATGAACCATATAATTGGGTGTTTTCACATAAAAATAGCGAGAAAGCTCTGGATTTACTGTTTCATTGCCTGTAGATGCATCGTACATCTTAACTTCATGCCCAGAACCCTTGATAACTTTGAATATCTTGTTCGCTACTGTTTCAATATTTACTGCCATACTAGTATTTATGCTTTCCTATATAATTATAGGCATTGGTTCTTGCCAATCATCGTCATCATCTAAGCGAGCTCCCAATGATTCTTCCATAGTAGCATCATATTTGGTTAAAAAGTCTGTCATACGAACTACTAATAGTAATGCTGACACTAGATCATCATGCTCGCCAGATTTTGCTTCAAATGAATTTCCTTTTGCTACAAAAACTTTTAGTTCTCGTATAAGTGGTTTTGAATATAGTGTAATTTTATCTGTTTCTACCCATGCTTTTAGTTTTGAACAAGCAGTGACTTTTGATTTGTTAGTAGTGTTATATCCTTTACGCACAACTCTACGTTGTTGTCCACCTTTTCTTGGTTCATGCAAGAAATATCCTGGAAATTTGTCTTCGCCCATTTCGTCAACAGTTACAATTGCGGCTTCACCGAGTGTGTTATTTTCAATAGTCCAATATATCTCTGGATTTGGTGTACCACTTGCTCGTAACTGTTGATCTATTTCTTTGAGTATGCTATGCATAACCCTAACTTGCCCCTGGATAGGCGTTTTGTTGTGTTGCCATTCAGCAACTTGTTTGAAATCTGGTAAACTAAACACCTGTATGGCCGCAAAATCTCCACCTGTACCTAAACATGGATCTAGTGATACCAAATATGTGTTGCCTTTTTGTACTTTTTGATACCAACGCACTTGTCCATGTTTGACTAGTGGCTGTGTACCTTGTAGTGTAATTAATTTTATACCATCAATCAGTGTTTCATCAAATGCGATAAATTCACATTCGTGTTCTCTTCTAAATCTTTCTTCACCAATACGTTGTCTTTCTTCTTTAGCCCAATCTTCATTTCTTTCTGGGTGTTGACTCCAGTGTACAAACTTTGGTCTAAAACCATTCAGTCCCACATCTGCTGGATTACCATATTCGTCTTGTAGTTTGTTGGCACCCCTCCATAGTTGTGCAAACAAATCATCATCATTATTTGGTGTTGATGTAATAATACACTTACCACCTGTTGACAATGTTGGAGATAGTGATGTCCAAAACTCTCGTGCTTTGTTCTGTGGTTCAACGAATGCGAACTCATCCATGTATATCATCGATATGGACATACCACGTCCTGTTGTTTCTGTGGTTGTTTGTGCTATGATCCTTGAACCGTTGTCAAAATCCATCGATCCTTTGTTGTAACTTGTTACTCCACAACGAATATAATCTGGTGTTTCTTCATATGCAAACCTCACACGTTGCATGATGTCTTGTGCACCTTGATATTTGTGTGCCGCAATTAGAATTAATGTGTCTGGATGGAACATTGCATACCATAATAGGTATCCTGCCGCACAGGTTGTCTTACCTGTTTGCCTTGCACACATGGCAATGGCGAATCTATAACCATTGTATGTTTCTAATAATTCTTCTTGGAATGGATATGGATCAAACTTCATTCTACCTTTGGTAGGATGTTGAATCCACATGTGTGATTTCATAAAATGTATGTAGCCTGTTTCTAAATCTGCACACTTTTTTAAATCCTGTAATTGTTCTTCTGTGTATTTAGATTTTGAGTATGCTTTTTTGACTAGGTTACCTTCTAAAACTTTGCTTCTTGCCATACTTATATTTATACTAATTATGTACGTAGTTAATTTTTATCAAGGAAAGAACGTATTTTAATTTTATTTTCATTAGTTACGCAGGTATTAATAAATGCTGTGAGGAAATCAAAATGGTTTCTCAAATCTAAAAACAACACATCATTCAAACTATCACATGCAAGATCATAACTGGATTTACCAATATTAGAAAAATATTCTTGTGTAAGACCTTTGCGTTGGCCATAAGTTGGAAACACTCCCATAGTAAACAAGCAAGTATCTCCTAGTTGTTTGGCTCTAACGCCATATGGACTATCTAATTTTAAATAGCTCTCTGCAAAACTATCATCAGGTAAAAAATTTGTTTTCTCAACATGGTCTGCAAGAAGCATGGTTATATATGTTTCAATGTTAAAGGATAAGTCATAGCCATGCCTGTCTTGTGTTTCTTTGACTATGTTTTGAAATACAGAATAATATCTGTCTTGCATACTAATATTTATGGTATGCTAGTAGACGAGTAATACTATAATATAATAGGTTAGATAATGGAGTGCTTGGTCAATTGATGACAAAAACTAATAACCTTTAGATGGAGACTTTATGTTGAAACGTTTTTGTACTGAACTTTTTAAAAAATCAATGTGCCAATGTGCAACATAATCACATATACCAAACAGTATTGCTAATGGCCACGGAATAAAGAACAATAACACAAACATCATACCTAGGCCATGTTGTGCGTAATGTATTTGTGCTGACAAAGAAGTGTACGTAGATTTTTTTTGATTATAGGTTAATAAACTTTGAACCCATAAATCTATTATGCAGTGTTTAAGTAGTATTAAAAAAAATAAACTACTTACTACAACAGTAGACACTGTAATTAATCTTCAAGTTTGAAGTTTTGATATTCATCTGCTAGACGTGATTCTTTTTCTTCTAAAGATTCACCAGCAACAATTGGATTGTCGCCTGATCTTGCAGGAACAAATCTTAACTTACGTTGTGCTTTTTTTGATGGTGTTAATGCATCGATGTCAATTTCTTGCTCATCTGGTTCATTAGTACCAGCAACTTCAACTTCTTCTTCTGCAACATCTTCTGCTTTTGGTTGCACAACAAGAATTGTTGGCTGGATACCAGCAAGTGTAAGTAATCTTGACAACGTATCGTTTTCGTTAATTTTGTCTGACATTACTTTTTCCCTTTCGCAATATAACTTGTAACTTTTGATTCTTGTAAACCAGTTACTACTTCGACATTGCCGCCTTCATTTTTTTGTGCTTTAGCAAGTCCTTTTAGAAAACTTTGTTTTGATTCTTCACTGTGTACTACATTGGAAGCATCTGCTTCTTCTTTCTTATCATATGGCTCGCCCATAATTGGCTTGTAAGCATCATCTGATTTTTGTGTATTTAATCTTTCTTGTTCTTGATACAAAGGATCGCCTTCGTGTTGAACAATAACTGATTCATATGGTAATCCCATATGATCTGATAAATGTCTTGAAAGTGTTTGATATGACACAGGCATAGCCGTTGTAACTTCAATAATTGTTACTTCTGTGTTAGTAACATTCGCTGGAAAATCCAATGGATGTTCTTGCATGATAGTTTTTTTAGGGCTACCAATTTTCACTACACTGTATGGTGCAAGTGCTTGTTCCATTGCATCTAAGTGTGAGTCTTCAAGCACACCAGCAATTTTTACTTTGAAAGTATACTCTTTTACTGCTTCTGCTAGATATTCTTTAAATGTTTTCATCGTTAGTTTCCTATATTTTTATTTATCTTTTTTATCGTTATCTACTCTGTCTAAGATCTGCTTTAATAGTTCGTTACGATCACCTACAACATAGCCTTCTCCTTCAACTATATCAGCACTAGAATCGCCTGTTTTGTTCATTTGATCTACACGTTGCTTCTTTAATTGTAGTTCAACCATGCGTAATTTCTTTTCTAATTTGGCATTTTTAGCCTCTACAGCATTTTTAAGCATAGTAGATGCAACTTCAAATAGTTTTCCAGAATGCCTTACTTCAACATTCATACCCAAATTCATTAGATCTTGATAGGATTTCATTGCTTCTGTGGCGTATGTGTCCATATCTTGATCTTCTGCATCTAGTCCAGTAACCTGTGGTAATGCACGATCTATTTTTTCAGCAGTTGTGATTGCTTTTAAGATTGGTGTTGTATTGGTGTTCGTGATGCTCTCTTCTTTAAACTGCTCACTACTTTCCTTTTGAATTTTTTCTTCGCTGTCTTGATGTTTTGGATCTTGTGTTTGCTCGACATTTTCTTGCTCATCTAAACCCTCCTTGGCTTGACTTATCATATCTTCCATTGATGTTTTGTTTTCTTCTGTCATAACTAGTTCCTATTAACTACGTATATAATTATTTATCCAAGTAATGCTCCGCCATCAAATTTTACACCACCTGATATAGTAATATGTTCATAATCTGCTTCATAACCGGAATTATCACCAGAAGCAAATATACTTGACATTGTTGCAGTGTTTGGTGTTGTTAAAACTTTTGCCGCAGTATCTAAATATAATTGATGTCCTAATGGATTATAACTTTGTACTCCTGCAGAATTGATTGCACTATCATTCCATTCTGGTGCCATTGAAGTTGAAAACGTTGATATGTAATTCCATTCAGCCGCAACTAACAAGTAGTAATATTCTCGCATTAACAATGCTCTGAAATCTGCATCGTTGGCAAAGTCACCTGAATATCCTGACGTGTCAAATATTGGATTGCCATCTGATCCATTTGTGGTTCTTGCCTGTTGCATAGCATTGTAAATATCACTTGTTTGATTCATTTGATTCATCTTAGTTGAAAATGTTTGTTGTAGGCCAAACACTGTGATTGTGTGTAACAAGTGTTCAACAACTTCCATCACTGCCCCATTGCCTGCTGGTACTTCCCAAATAAAATCAACATTTGGATTGTTGTCTTTTGTATAATCAATGCCTGGATAGTTGTCATTGGCATTATCTGCCACTATGCTTGGTGTGTAGGAACCTGGTCCTGAATAACCAAGTAACTGTGATATGCTTGACTGTGCCATTTGATTCATAGTGTCGTTTTGATTTGTGGTGTTGATTGATGCTCCTGACCCAAACATCAGTTGCACTGTCTTTGCAACTTTTTTAATCCATGCATCTGATACTGCTGTTGCACCACCTAACGTTGGCAGTGCTAATAATTTTATTCCATTTACTAAACAAAATTTTGTCCATGGTGGGTAACCAGACGTTGATGTAATTGGGCCTCCTGTTTTTGTTGTCATGTTTTACCTCTTTAGTTTATATATTGAATCTTCATTTAATATTCTAAACATTATACCTTTGCGTTTACACCATTCACCTGCCGCTTTCCATTTTGCTCTGTTGAGTGCAATGGTGGCCCTGTCTTTGGTATTTTTGGCCGCTTCTTGCAGTGTCTGTGCTCTTGGTTTTATCTCAATCATTTCAGCACGTGGTTTTCCTGTTTTAGTCAAATACTGTATTAAAAAATCTGGAACATACACAGTGTACTTGCCTGTGAACGGATTGCGATAGGGTATTTTAACAGGTTCACTTGACCAAGCAACAATGTTTGGACTCGTATCACAGAATTGCATAAATGCCGCTTCCCAACTTGATCTATAAATTGGTACACGCTGACCCACATACTTACGTGGGTTTCTCATTTCATATTGTCCTTGTTTAAAATAAGTCATCAGTAGTATTTAACCACTATTAGTAGGCAATCATTCTTTTGACGTGATTTGGTGTTTGTGATACTGTTATTACTGTTCCAATTTGACTAGTAATTGGTCTGTAATGATTAATTAGTGTTAAACCTAAATTAGAAAAAGATATAGGATCTACTGTCGATGTAAACAACTCATCTACTGTAATGTCTAGAGTTTTTACTGAATCAATACAAAGTAATGCATATGCTTTTGCTAATTGTTCGTCAACATCTGCTGACGTAAATATACTAAGAATTCTATCATAATGTGCTGGCGAAATCTGTGTCTGAATTCCACCATATTGATTTAAAATTATAGTTGTTATGTCTTGAGATGTTAAATTTGGTTGTGCGTTTTGTATAGCATTAAATACATTTCCAAATAATGCTACTATTTGACTTTCGCCACCTAACCTTGCCACTTGCTTTGTACTTTGATTTGCCATTATCTATAACTTGCTCCCCCGCCTGTTGGCGAACTGGTACCTTTTCTAGAAACATTACCATTTTTATTTTTTATTATTTTACCATTAGCACTAACGTTAGTTGCTGAGTTTTTTCCTCTATAATTTTTACTATCTGGATTGTATCTTCCATCACCTGGACCCATACTCGCAAACTTATCACCAAGTCCTCCAAAGAAGCTCGTGTTGTTCGAACCACCCGATTTGCCACCAGCACTAAAACTCGAGACTGCTGATTTTGTAGTATTATATACTTCACTTGATATTTTATCAATAGCATCACTAACTGGGGATGAACTTATATTTCTTAGATCAACTCCGCCTCCATATGCGGCATCTGTTGAATTTATTTCACTGTTAACAGAATCTTTTGTCATTGTATTTGTACCAGTACCAACTGTTCTTGCTGATTGTTCATCTGGTATTGATGTTGACAATTTTGTCCAATCATAATCTGGTTCTGATGTACCATCACTACCTTCTGCTTCAGTTGTTACTGTTACAGGTGTTTCTGGCATAGTTAATGTATTTTGAAAAATTTCATCAAAATTAACTGACACATCTTTTGCGTCACCCATTGAATAGTTTAAAGTTTCATATATAACAGTTTCATATGCAAACTGCATACCAATTTCGATTGGTGTACTTGCTTCATATGATAAAACATCATGATCCATAGCAATTATTTTAGGATGTATAAATCTAATTAAATTATATTTTGCACCATGAACTAAAAATAAATCTAAACTTTTAATTGGATATGTACTCGAGCTAACACTAGACTCTAAACCAAAATTATGGTTTTTAAAATCTTCCGAGTCAGTTAAAGAGTTAGGAGAATACAGTGCCTGATTAAGTTTTCTGTCTCCGCCATATGGTTCACTTCTGTTTCTACCGTCTTTTAAATTTAACTCATACAAGTATCTAAAAAATTTAAGTGCGGCATTGTTCATTGTGTCATAGAAACGAACGTTCACTGGATCGTAGTCAACACGTCTATACACATTTCTTTTTCTATTGTATTGGTTTAATGTATCGTACTGAAAATTAACCCTTGGTCCATCTATTTGTTTTATATTAAATACCAAAGAACGTCTAAGAGCTTCCATTACTCCTGCACGTTTTTGTTTTAGGTCATTATGTTGTTTTGATAAATTCTTTTTTGCTATCGCATCTATTCCACCACCGCCTCTAAAATTTTGTGCTGTCTGTCCGGCTGTGGTAATTTCACTGTCTAGTGCTTCGATATCAGCATCAGTAAAAATTGTTTCAAAAAGTGTATCTGATGCAAATCTAAATGTTGCCAAGTATTCAAATTTTTGTCTTGGAACACCGGACATTAATGTTGCCGGTGATTGTCTTAATGAAAATGTGTCTTGGGCTCTAGTTGGTCCTTGTATTATTGGATCTGATGAATCTGCTGAAGCTCTAACAAAAGGTTCTAGTGCAGTTTGATTTGCTTCTGCATCTGATTTTGTTTTTAAAGCGGCGATGGCGTCAGCATTTTGACCTTCCATGACTTTGGCTAGTCCTTCGTCACCTCCATCTCGTACTGCGTTGATTTCTGATTCAGTGAACACCGAAGCAGTAGTATCCATCGATGAAAAATACTTTTTCTGCTCCGGCGTTAATTTTTTTGGCTCAGTGTCCCAAGTGTCTGCCATTGGAAATTATCCTCCTATCAAATATTAGGATATACCAGTTCCGCCACCAAATGTTAATGGTGAACGAGGGAATATTTCACCAGCTCCTGGACCAAAGTGCGTTGCGTTGTCATATCTCATTGTCATGATAACTTGTACTGGTTCTGAAACCGCATAGTCACCGTCTGAGTAGTCAACGTTCTGTAAGAAACAACCTTCTAAGTTCCATTGTTCTAATTCAGCATCGTTAGTACCATCTAAGATTTCAATCTTTGTAGTGAATTTGTACTGACCACCACTGATTGGACCAGTTTGCTCAAAATGGTTTAACTGCTTCTGAACTTGCTGACCTGTTAATCTTGAGATACTGTTATTGATGTCATCACGTAGGGTAATTGTTACCGGTTCCCACGTGTGTTTACCCATCAAATATGCTACTGAGTTATAAACATGTACAGGAACTTCTTCGTGTGTTACTTTTGGTCTTGTTATGTTCATAACCTGTTGAGTTAAATCAACTGGGTTAGCACCTAAGTTACCAAAGCCTGTAAAACGTACTCTAAAACGATATTTAAGTTTAGGTTGTAAAATACCACCTCTACCTGTAGTTCCGTCTATTGGTACGCCAAATTTGTTTAATGTAGCCATTGTAATCTCTCCTTACAAATTAATTTGTATTACTAGTATTTAGCAAAATATAGGAAAATTTAGAAAAAAGTTTGAAAGTAAAGGGTAAAAAAAAGGCTACTGTATCTCTACAGTAGCCTTTTTGTGTGTATTTTAACTATTAACTATAGCTCATGTTCTCACCAGTGTTCTTTATTCTGATCGGAATGTATATAAACTCTGCCGCTTTTGCTGGCTGAATCGCTACATCGATCCACATCTGGTTAGCATCAATACGTGTTGCTGTATTGTTTGATTCATCACAAACAACTAAGAAGTCGTATAATGCTCTTTTTGAAGTCAAGTCTGATAAAAATCTTTCAAATGTATCAGTTACTTGATCTCTTGTCATTCTGTCATTTAATTCAAACAAGAATGGTTTTGCTAGGTTATCAAATTGATATCTTAAATAACAAATTAATCTA
>Ga0070754_10000756_pt1 | contig 28322 bp, 32 predicted proteins | sample VirMetDEL_Sep_01_FD_75181 | JGI IMG/M metagenome (GOLD analysis project Ga0070754, IMG submission 75181) | Aqueous microbial communities from the Delaware River and Bay under freshwater to marine salinity gradient to study organic matter... | ecosystem: Environmental > Aquatic > Marine >...
TTGGAGAAGCATCGCAACTCGGTTGGACGCGTTTCATATCGTCGCCCACATTCACATTGGTAAAACACGAAAAGAGTGCCACCAAATCACCGGGTGAACATTCACTAAATTTTTCAAATAGATCCGTCATCATAAGGGAATGGGTTTCTTTAATGTTTCTTGCAATAGTTGACCTCATTGATACAGATTTGTTTTCTATACCGTCTTCGACATAGTGCATACCGTCTTCGAGATATGAACCAAACCTATTCTTATGTAAAATATCGCGGATTGCTGCCACCTGGGATGCCACATAATTTTCAGTATGTGCCATCTGCGTTTTCAATTGTTCCAATTCTTTTTTTGCCTCTTTAACTTCCCGCAAATAATGAACTTCAATCTTTGTAAACTTGTTTGTCTCCATCAACGTAGCAAGTTCACGTTCTTTCTGTTTCCGTTGTTTATTTCGGTAGTAGTTCATAGTATCCTCAAGTTCTATAATTTCATACAAAGTATTTATAGGTGTTCTAAAGGTGGTTTCCATATGACTCTGTTGATTAGCAATCCCTTCTTCTCTCGCAAGAATCTCTTTGCTATAGTATTCCATCTCCTTTTGGATATCGTGTTGTATAGCACTCTTTTTGATAAAATCAATTGGGTTTTCGCAATTAAGCACCATAGCGTAGGAAATCTTCAGTTTTGAGACAATACGTTGTGGAACATTCCCCAGTAGTATTTTATAATCGGTCATTGTAGGTAGTTCAAATAAGTTGCCCAAATGAATAACATTCCCCAAAGTGTCGTAACCACGACGTCCCGCACGTCCAGCCTGCTGTGTATACTCATGTGGTAGCAAATACCGATTTTTTGACCCGTCGAACTTCTTCAGGGCCGTAAAAAGCACTGTCTTAGTCGGCATATTCAATCCAACAGCAAATGTTTCGGTAGCAAAGAGCATGCGGATATACCCTCTTTCAAAAAGCATCTCTATCATTTCACGAAATACCGGCAAAAGTCCCGAGTGATGAATACCCACTCCTCTCTCTACAAGAGCAATAATGGTTCGATACTCATCCAATGCCATATACTCTTTCGCATTTGGAAACCGAGAGAGTATATTCCGGCATTCCTGTTCCACTTTATTCACCATAATAGATTCACTGAGATGATGTTGAATTTCTTTAGCAAAACGTTCCACATTTTTTCGTGAATACACAAAACAAATAGCTGGAAGCATATCATTTTTATTCATATACCCAACCACGCTATTCAAAACGTGTTGGCGTTTGATATGGTGATTTGTTTGAAGATGATAGCGAACCTTAGAAACATCATAATAGTTTTTATCCTGAAACCCATCACCTTCATTATAGAGTAAAATTGGTTTGTTACATACGCGTTCCATCATGGGAACCATAGTAGTGTCTTTACTCTTAAATGCCGAATCTATCGCATTCATCCAGAGATAATGAGAAAGTGGAACTGCTCGTAAAGATGTATCACAGAGGACAACCTTTTTCATTGCTTCGCTTGTGCCTGCTTCGCTTGTGCCTGCTTCGCTTGTGCCTGCTTCGCTTGTGCCCTGCAAAGACTCTATCCATCCAGCAAACTTTTCGGGTGTCGCAATAGTAGCAGACAGCATTACCAGTTGAATATGTTTAGGTAACAACATAAAGCACTCTTCCCACACAGTGCCACGGTCAGCATCATTAATGTAATGCACTTCATCAAACACCACACATCCCAGTTCATTTTCCAAATCCATCGTGAAATCTAGTTTACTTTCAGGATATTTCATATTATGAAGATGATTACAAAGAATCTCTGTTGTCATAATAAGAACATCAGCCTCGGGATTATCTTTAATATCACCCGTCAAAATACCGAATGTAATCCCCTTATCACCAAACTTCTGCTGAAATTCATAATATTTTTGGTTCGAGAGTGCCTTAATAGGTGATGTGTAAATTACCTTTTTCCCCCATTGTGTAAAATAGTGGATAGCATATTCGGCAGGGACCGTCTTCCCTGAACCTGTAGGTGCGGTAACCAAACAATGGTTTCCTGTTTCAATAGCATTTAATGCTCTCTTTTGCCAGTCAGAGAGTTCAAATTGGAAAATGGATGATGATGATGATAATGAAGCATCGCAAGAATGAGTCATCTTGTAAATAGTATCTACTGATGAACTCCAAAAAAATAATTTCAATAATCTGTATATAGACAACGTAAATAAAGATGCTTATTAAAAATTATACTATCCAGAAAAAAATCTGCGAAACTCGGGGTTCTATTGTTTATAAAACAACCAATGATTTAACAATCAAAATCGAAAAAACAGGATTCGATTATCTAAAAAACGAAATAAAAATGCGAAAATTTTTAGAAAAAATAGATGGTGTTTTAAATATTAAAGACTTTGGGGTTCATCAAACCGAAAGATTTCTTGTATATCCCTTTATAGAAGAAACCCTCTATAAAAAAGTTCTCTCTGAATCACTTATCTACACGCTAGCACAGCAACTGATTACCACAGTTTCACTGATTCACTCAAAGGGAGTAATTCATTGCGATATTTCGGTATGCAATATCCTATATGATAATATTCATCACTGTTTCTATCTCAATTATTTTGGGCAAGCAAAACAGTTTTCTTTTGCAATGAATGAAAAGAATAACGAACCACTAGTAGGATGTCCCTTATTCTGCAGTGAAAATGTCCATAAAGGATACGATTATTCCCCACGTGATGACTTAATCTCTCTCGGATATGTTTTCTTCTACCTCTTTCTTAGAAAATTACCATGGGGTGGAATCAAAAACATTCAATACATCCACGAAGAAAAACGCAAGTTTAGAGAGAAGTTCTGGAACTTACCGATTCCAGAGGAATTTAAAATATATATGAACTATTGTTTTCATTTAAACATCAATGAACGACCCAAATATACTATGTTAAAACAGCTCTTTACTAATAAAACCACCACCACCACTAATCTATTAGAAGTATCCACTTAAAGACACGTCCACTATACATTGTATATCATGGCAGATTCTCAACGTGTAACAGCCCGCGTGAAGTGGTTTAATAACAAGAATGGATATGGTTTTGCTTCAACACTAGGGGATGATGTAAAGGATGTCTTTGTTCATCATACATCCATTAAGGTTTCAAAGGAGCAATACAGATACTTGGTTCAAGGTGAGTATGTCGATCTCGACCTCAGTCCTATTACCGATGAAAAATCAAAGCATAAGTGGCAATCAGCAAATGTAACCGGTGTACAAGGAGGTCCACTTATGTGTGAAACCCGCGAGGAAATGCGCGCCAGTTCCAAGGATAGAAAAGGCGAGGACAGTAGTAACGAAAAAACTGTAACATAAAATATATAAAGTTTTTTTATGTTAAAATATCATAAATATTTTCTTACATAATTCTAAGATGGATTTTACCGAAGATTTTTCTGATATTTTAGATAATTTAGTTCAAGTGAAAAAGAATATCACTGTGATACAGAATCAAATTAAGAGTTTAGAGGGACGCGTGAAGCGAGACCAAGAAAAGCAAAAAAAGCAGAAGAAACAGCGAAAAAAGACGACATCCGGATTCGCAAAACCAACGAAAATATCCGACGAACTCTGCGAGTTTATGGGAAAAGAGAAGGGGACCGAGTTGGCTCGCACCGAGGTGACAAAATATATTCATGAGTATATTAAGAAAAACGAACTCCAGGTCGAAACAAATAAAACACTTATTATTCCCGATTCTAATTTGAAAAACTTATTAGATTTAAAGGAGGATGTAGCCAAGGAAATCCATTTTTTCAGTATTCAAAAATACATGAATAGACATTTTATTCAATAAATAAAATAAACCTATTTCACTATAAGAGAGATATGACCGTATCACTTTTTGTCTGGTCACTATGGTATTCGATATCTTATTACCCCACTATCTTGATACACGGTATAGGAGGTTCTGCCACCGATTTGCTTCACCTCCAACAATCACTCGAAATCAATGGAGTGGACGTTTATTCACTCACTGTAGGAAAAACCAAACTCGATAGCATTGTTTGGGATATGGAGAGACAATGTGCTACTGTCAATACAACACTTTCAAACTTGAATATTCCCTCCGAAAAAATAAATCTCCTCGGAATCAGTCAAGGTGGATTACTTGCTCGGTGTTACGTAGAAAAATACGCACACATCACTAAACCTGTTCACAGTTTAATCACCTATGGCACCCCACATATGGGGATATACTATTCATGGATTGACCTGTCGCATCAACTCGATTACTGGAAAGACCCATACACCTATAACCAGTATCTGAAATCCAACACATTTTTATCGTATTTAAACAACGAAAAACCTCATGAACACGAAAATCTCTACCTAAATAATCTTCTCTCTCTCTCCCATTTTTTAATGGTCGCATCCACTAACGACCAAGTTATTTCACCAAAAGAAAGTGCCATATTCGAGTTCTATAATACAACACTAGCTAGAGAGAAAAACACATTGGTTATTATCCCACTTAATGAGAGTGAAGTCTATAAAAACTCAAAAAACCACACCTACAATGAAACTATACCATTAGGTTTGAATCTAGGCAAACTAGACCAGCAAGATAAACTCATGATTGTTATGTGTCCATGTTCTCACGAGACTCTAAAAACACCTGCTTGTTTTACAATGCCTTTATCATCATCATCAAATAATCAAAGTATGCTCAATATCACGTTATCACTTTTATAGAATACCAAAAATTGATTTATATAGTAGACATGCTTGTATATTATACAAATCACCATGAAATCCGCAACCATCTACGTGGACGCCAGTTACTTTATCTTTTACCGATTTTATGCCCTTATTCAGTGGTGGAAGATTGCTAAAAAGGATGACCCTCTCGATGTTCCTATCGATACACCCGAGTTTGTAGAAAAATTTCGTTCCACATGTATTGATAAACTCAAAGAAATACCCAAGAAGTGTGGTATCAATCCAAAAAAAACCAATGTGTCCCTCTACGTGGCCCGTGATTGTCCACGTAAAGATATTTGGCGCTGCTCTGTATTCACCGAATATAAAGCAACACGAAATTATGAGGGATTTCAAGGAGGACCATTTTTCGCGATGGCGTATGAAGAAAATCTCTTCGAGAAAGGAGGTGCCACTAAAGTAGTTAAACACCCTCACCTCGAAGCAGACGATTGCATTGCGATTCTAGTGAAACAGCAACTAGCAGAAGACCCCAGTTCCAATATCTATATTATAGCAAGCGACCACGACTACCTTCAATTAGTGTCACCACAAGTTCATATTCTCAATCTCCGTTACAAACATTTAGCCGAAAGTAAAACGGGTTCATACGATTCAAAACAAAATCTCTTTATTAAAACGGTAATGGGGGATACATCGGACAATATTCCGAGCATTTTTCCGAAATGTGGTTTTGTCACAGCAAAAAAATGCTATGATAATCCAGAATTTTACAAAAAAAAAATGAATGAGACCAGTAAAACACTTTTCGAACGCAATAATAAAATTATTAATTTCGAATGTATTCCACAAAACTATATTGATGAATTTCTATCATAAATCACTTCAATGAGATATATCTGTAATTTTATATATCACAGAATCCTCTTTTACGATTTTTTCATAATGAGAAATTACTCTTGGGTTTTCGATATTATTACGAATATCATCGGGATGATAGACCGCACCTTCACTATTAATCCAACACATTATTCCATTGATATCTTCTAACCAAACCTCAATTTGTTTCTTTACAACTCCTTCATCGCTTTGTTTAGTGTCCAATGAAATTGTTCCATGGGGACACGCTTTACTATGTGTTCCACAAAAATCACCATCTTTTTTTTTTCTCCTACTACATTGCTCACCGTTTGCTCGCTTCGCAATACACTTATCGTGAAAGGGTATAACGTTTTTTATACGTTTCTTTTTCATAACATCTTCCTCTGTAATTGTTGGTGGATGGTAGTTATCAATATAGTCAATAACCGATAAGTGTGATTCCCCAGACTGAAGTTTATCGCGCAAAGTAGACTTAAAGTCATCCATAAAATCAGTTATGAGGCATTCAATTTGCTATTGTCCATCACAAAAGTTGTCTCCGATGTATATTATTTGTATTAAAACTTCATCAAGGATAAATCAATTTTACACAAAAATAGTATCATACTTGGATGGGAGAATGTAAAACAGAAGAACTAAAGATATGGCAAAAATAATATAAATCATAAAGTTTTGAATATCTATTCCAAAAAATTGAGTTATAGCAATAAAAATATAAATACAAAACAAACCCGTAACTATAATTGCTAAAAAGCGCATAACCCGACTGAGTTGTTCATTTATTTCCATAATTATTATATTTATAATATCTATATATAATAATAATGGAATTAAACATACAGAATGTATTAAAATACATATTTTCAATAGCCCCCCTTTTCATCTGTTTTTTCCTATTAATGGTATCCGCATTAAATGGTAATACTAAAGGATTGGTGTATATGGGTTTTGTTATGTTGATTGCAAGTGTATCCATCGGTTTAAAACAGTTATTTAAATTAAGACCAGAACTCTATAATCCGGAAAAATGCCAAGTATTTAATTGGCCTTCGCTAATTTCCGAATACACTGCTCCTGATTTCAACAGTGTATTTTTATCATTTACATTTTGGTATTTAGTGATGCCGATGATAGTCAAGGCTGCTCCACCCAATGCCCTTCTCATCATCATACTACTTGTTCTTATGATAGGTAATGGTATTACCCGTGTGATACAGAACTGCAATCTTATTCTGGACATTGTGATAGGCAATTTGGCAGGAACAGCCTTTGGTATTGCCATGTTTTACGCACTCTGGAAGGGTGGCGGAAAGAACCAACTCTTCATTGATAGCATTACGAGTAATAATGTAACCTGTAATAGACCATCAAAACAAACGTTCAAGTGTGCTGTTTATAAAAACGGTCAACTCATTTCAAACTTGTAAGAATTTACTGAAAAATACTCATTGACTTTCTTTTTAATATCTGCTAATTGTTTTTTTGCCATAAAGTCGTGGCGTTGGATATCATTACTATAAGAAAAATGATGATTCCATGAATCAAAAAGTAATTTTACGTTCAGTGTTTTATATTTATCTAAAATAGAATAGGGTTGATATGTTTTTTTTGAACGTGTATTAACTACGTTATGAAAATGATAAATGTAATTTTTTAGGTCGGTTTTTGTTTTTATATAACGAAAAGGGATTGATTTTATATAGTTACGAGCATGTTCACGACAGTTAGGACATGGTAAATTATTACATATTAAATAAATAAGTTGCAGAATATTTTCTCTCTCTGTATCAAAAAAATTTTCTTTAATATGTTCGGCAATCCAATGAAATAATATCCATGTATAGGTTCCCCATAAAAGATGAATGGGATGTTCTCTCTCCATTTCTAATTAAATTTATATAAAGATAATATTATATCCATTTTAATGAATTATTCTTTCCCATCCGGATTTAATTTTTATGAAGAACTTCAAAAAGAAATAAACAAAAAGAATGGCGAAAATAGCAAATTAGAAAACGACAATAATATATGTTTAATAGACGGAAGCAAACTCAAGGAGAACAGTTATATAGAATTAAATTGTGGTCATAAATTCAATTACATAAGTTTGCTTAATGATGTAAAGGAAGACAAATATTCACGTTCTAAAAATTATTCATATTATATCAATGCTTATAATAAACTGAACGATAACCAATTGCGATGTCCTTATTGTCGTCAGATACAAGATTGTATTCTTCCTTATTTTCCAGAGATTGTTCCTGAAAAAATTCGCTATGTTAATTTCCCTATGTATCTAACCATGGGGAACAATACTTGTGATTATATTTTCAAAACCGGTAAAAATAAATCAAATAAATGTGGACGAAAATGTTATCGTAAACAATGTCATCAACACTACAAAACATCAATTTCATATGCTGATATAGAGAGAAGCGAAGAAACACTTAGGAAACACACTATGAATGAGTTACGTAAAATAGCAAAATATCATGGATTAAAAAAGTATTCAACATTGAAGAAAAATGATTTAATAAAAAAAATAATAGATATATAAATAATGGATGCAAAGGAACAATTGGTATCATATGTGAAAGAATGGGTGAGCATCGACGAAGAAATGAAGCAATTACAGAAATTAATGCGTGAAAAACGGCAAAAAAAGAAAGAACTCAACGATGTTTTAATCCATGTTATGAAAGAAAATGAGATTGATTGTTTTGACACAAACAATGGAAAATTACTCTATTCGGTCAACAAGACCAAAAAGGGTATTACCAAAAAAATGCTTCTGGAAACACTTCAAAAATACTTTAAAAATGATGATGAAAAGGCAAATGAAATGGCATCATTTATTCTCGAAAACCGCGATGAATGCGTGAAAGAAACAATCAAGCGCAAAGATGGAAAAAAGGAATAAGTTTATAATTTATAAAAAATTATAATTATATAATTTTTTAATTATATAATTATATAATTTTTTATACAAAAACTAATTTCAAGACATCATGAATAGAATTGACTTTATGAAAAGTTATTCCATCCAATATCTCTTTTCGTTTTTCGTATTTAATCAAAAACTTTTCAAAATCCTCATGATTTTCTTCGGGATAGATAAATTCAGTAACACCGGCTTCGATACCACCAATAATTTTCAGGTCTAATCCTCCAATTGCCGTTACCTTTTCTTGTAAATTCATTTCCCCAGTAATAGCAACATTATGTTTTATTTTCTTCTTTGTTAGCATACTATACATGACAATAGTAATGGCAGTTCCTGCCGAAGGTCCATCCTTATTGGTTGCACCATCTGGACAGTGAATATGAATTCCTTGGTGTTTATTCTCTTCCATCTTGATGCGTAGTTTTTCTTGTTGTGATTTAGTCAATAAATTCCACGCTACTGTTCTAGCAACATTCATACTCTCTTTCATGACATCACCTTGCATACCTGTAAGTTTTAATTCCAAAAAGGTGGTCGAATAAATAAACGACGATTCAATAGGTAAAACACCCCCCATACCGAGTGTGTTGGCCCATAATCCGTTGATTAAACCGACAGAGGGTGTTTTATGTATCAAATAGGGTTTAGATTTATGTCGTTCTTTTAGGTAAACATTCTCAATATTGTCTTTGGTGAGAACAATAGGCAGGGATTCTAGTTCAAATGTATTCTCTAAAATTTCCAAATTAATCTGCGAATAAATCTCGAATAGAATTTCTTTCAGTTTACGAACTCCTGATTCATTCGTATAACGATTTACGATAAACCGAATAGTGTCATCATCCAATGTAACCTGTCCTTTCATCCCCAATTTTCCCGCTATTTCTTTCAACAAGTGTTTGCGAGTAATTTCTATTTTGTCGATGATGGTGAGTCTGTCAAATTTAACACGATGAATCCGGTCTAGTAAAATTCTATCTATTATACTGACGTCATTATACGAAAATATAAAAAGCACTTTTGAAACATCAATATTAATTCCATTAAAATACTTATCCTGAAATCGTTCATTCTGCGAGGAATCGATTAAATGCGTCAAAATACCAATGAGTTCTTTCCCATTTTCTGTTTTACTAATTTTATCCAATTCATCGATGAAAATAATGGGATTCATACACTTGCTCTCCATGAGAATATCCACTATTTTCCCCCAACTCGACCCTACATATGTGTAATTATGACCTTCAAAAGTGCTCCCATTCGACGACCCACCAATAGCAATAAAGGAAAATGGACGACTATTGCCCTCCGCATCCTTCAAACAGTTAGCAATACCATTTTTTGCCAAAGATGTTTTACCGACACCAGGTGGACCTTCAAATCCAAAACAGTATCCATTATTTTCACCCGATATCCATTGCCCGACAATTCGTTTAATCTGCTTCTTTGCGTTGTCATGTCCATACACCGATTCATTTAGTGTATTATCGACGTAGTTGATGTAATCTCTAATGTCATTCAAATTAGTATCAATCGACACCAGTGATTTCGTTATAAAATTATGTTGAGTGTATAAATCGTGATATGTTGTCATTAAAAAAGATTGCCATGTTTTTTTATCCTTTTTCATTGTTTCAATACAACTGATAATATTATTTTTTATTGTTTCATTGCTTTTTCCAGAATATGAAAGACGTTTCATATTTACATCATTCTTTTTAATAAATTGATTCAAAATACCAACACTCTTAATTAGGTTATTTTTTTTACCATCACTCATTAAGGATATGATATTTTTTTTATGAATGTTGCTGGTTCTCTCTAAAATATCTTTTAATATATGGTCTTTATTTTGAACTTCAATATAGGTAGAACAATACTCTAATTTCAATTCATCCTTCAAATCAGACGGTAAATTATCAATAATTGTATTATACTGATTAATAGTATCCGGGATATAATTCATAACTTCCTCTTGTTTATATTGACCGAAGGGAATTCGCAGTAATCCTTCCAGATATTGACGCGCTTTTGAACCCGTATCATCGCTCTTAGCCTTTATTTCCTTTAATTTTATCATGGCTTTCTCTTTGACAGAATCGTTCACTTTAAGCAAACAAATCTGCTGTTCGAGAGGTATATTATTAGAAAAATTATACAACTCTTCAGTATATGAAAGCGTATTATTCATAGCATCTTTGAAATATTTTTTAAACTCCATAGGCAGACTATCGAATAACATTATCTGTTCCTTTGAATCAATCGTATTATTTGTGTCGCTGGTTAATAAATCGTATAATAAATAAGCAATATACTGAAAATCAGTTTCATTATTAAATAAAAGCAATTGAATCAACATACTGCGTTTTTCTATAATTGTTCCTTTGGTGAACTGCTTAACAATCGACATTAATGGTTTACTCTTCAATAGTTTCATCGAACTGATATTGGTATAAAGTATATTACGCAATTCTAACGCAGAATGAATAAGTAAATCTTTAACGGTTAAGGAAGCAATAAAGCGTTCCACTAAATTTTCATCAATATCATCGTCAAGTTCACGAATAGATTGTATCTGCGATGAAATATAGGAATTGGAAATACAGTCCAACGAAATTTCATTAATTATACCAGTAACAATGAGTGTTTTTTTATGTGCCGAGTTATGAAATACGACTTTCAAACCACAACATCCCAATTTAAAATTATCAACACTTCGTATTGAATAACATTGAAAATTATTAGAGTATTTAGCCATAGCAAAATCTTCCAAAAGCGGAACATTCTTATCGAGTTCAGCAGGAATATTACACCATAAAATAGACTTGTAACTTGTGGGTTGGAATAATATGTTCAGTATATCCAGAATTGCCGATTCTTCATTCTTCAAGTAGTTTTTATCAAAACAAATAGAGAGAAAATCGCGTAAATTAGCGCAACCATATTTTTGAAATAACGATGAAATATCATTATTAATGCTCTGTAAAAGTGTTAGTTGGTCATTCACATTTTCTGGAGTGACAGTTTTTTTAATATCCTCTAATTTTTTGAAGAGGATTTCTATACAATTATTACAAATTGCTAAATTCGACGATGAAATAATATCCATTTGCTTCAATTGATTCATAGATATCATCGTTCTCTGTAAGATATCCGAAAATTTACCCTGTTTTTCTTGAATAAATTTCAAAATATCATTATTTTTCTTTTTTTTAGTGTTGCTAGGCATATTTATTATATATAGATAAAAATAATAAACATTGATAATCCAACTATATAAGTTAAATAGGTAACAATGGGTATCCCGGCATATTTTTCACACATTATTAAAGAACACCGTAAAATTATAAAACAACTATCTCAAGGTAGTTTCGAACCCACTGACTACCTATTTTTAGATAGTAATTCCATTATTTATGATGTTGTGCGAGACCTTACATACTCAGAAGGAGACACAACATTTGAAAAAACCGTTATTCGCGAAACATGTAAGTATATAAAATACTATATTACACTGTTGAAACCCACTACCAAAACCTTGGTAGCATTCGATGGTGTAGCTCCTGTTGCCAAACTCAAACAGCAACAATCACGTCGCTACAAAAACGCATTTATGAAATCTAAATTTCCCCAGAAAGAACCCGAATGGAACACATCAGCAATAACTCCTGGAACAACTTTTATGAAAAATTTATCATACGAAGTAACCCAGTTTTTTGCCAAAAACCCAAATGTTATTGTTTCTACAAGCAATGAGTTCGGGGAAGGAGAGCACAAATTATTTCAATATATCCGCGATAATTCTCAGACACTAAAATCCAAAAAACTCATCGTATATGGGTTAGATGCCGACCTTATTATGTTAGCACTACAACATTTGCGGATATGTCCCCATATTTATCTCTTTAGAGAGACCCCCCATTTTATTCGTTCCATCGACAAATCATTGAACCCGAACGAACTCTATGCACTAGATATTCCACTATTTTCGACGTATATAAATCGCGAAATGAATACAGTTCCGCAAGAAAATACAATATCAGATTATATATTGATTTCATTTTTACTGGGTAATGATTTTATCCCCCATATGCCGGCACTCAATATTCGTACCACAGGTATAGACCGTATATTTGACGCATATCATGCTACTATATCAGGGAAAACATCACTCACTAAAGATGGGAAAATCCGGTGGAATGTGTTCAAAAAGTATCTCACGTATTTAGCAAATAACGAATACGGATATATAAAACATGAGTATGAATTGCGGGAAAAACAGGAGAAAAGAGTTATGCGTTACTATCACGCCAAAAATGATGAAGAAAAATGGGATGTTATCCCACAAATCCGTCGCACTATAGAACACTATATTAATCCGAACGAAAGTGGATGGCAATGGCGTTACTACAAGCAATTGACCGATGTGGATATTCGCTACAATTCACAACGAACCATGTGTATCAACTACATGGAGGGTTTAGAGTGGACACTGGATTACTACACTAATGGATGTAAAAATACACGCTGGTTATACCACTACATGTATCCTCCTCTTTTAGAAGATTTGGTGAAATATGTGCCATCATTTAATAGTGATTTAGTGGATGTGAATAAAAAACCTATTACTGCAGACGCCCAACTTGCATTTGTTTTACCTGAACAAAGTTCGCATCTTTTATCACCAAAAATGCGGATGAAAATGAAACCTTATTACCAAAAAATTCAACAACTGGATACGGAATGGGCATTTTGTAAGTATTTTTGGGAAGCACATATTAAATTACCACCGATATTTCTTAACGACATCGAAGATTAAGCAGACATCGAAGATTAAGCAGACGATGTTATTATTTCACCAATTTTTATACTAACATTTTTTGTAATACTATCTATAGCATCCCAATAATCCCATCCAAATGCCACAGGTTGTTTTTGATTATTTGATTCTAAAATTTCGGTATAATGATTTTTACATAAATACAATGGCAATACAGTAAAATACGAAGAACGACCATACTTACCCCTATCGCGAAAGCGCCATAAAAAGTTATATCTTATGATATAAGCACTACACTTAGTGTGATAATCATGTATACACGTCTTTTTTTGTATACACGTTTTGTTTTTGTGAAAAGAACCATCAATTGTCAAGTAACCATACAATAGCATATTAAGTGCCTCTTTTTCATTGCTACCCCAGAGAAGCGGATAGTTGCCGTTATTATTGGTCAAGATTTCGTCATGATGTAAAGAACATAAGTCAATATCAATTGTCGTTTTATAGGGAGTAAACCCTTCAGGAGCATCAAAAACATAATCAACCATCCACATAAATTGATAGGTTTGTATGTGTCCATCCTCGGCACAATTCAAATACTCTTTCGCAGAACAGCATAAACATTCTGGTTTCGTTTCAGCATCGGTTTGCATGATTTTACAAAAGCAAAAGCAAAAGCAAAATAGAATATATAGAATATATCCTATATATCCTATATATTTGATTCAATTTTTACTGCTTAAAGATTTAGGTAGTAAAACTATATAATAATGGTTACTATAAAAACCGAAATTGCAGACAGAAACGAGTTTCAAACTATTCTAGATAATAATGAAGGTATTATTATTATAAAATTTGGGGCAACATGGTGTAATCCATGTAAAACAATTGCTCCTTTTGTTAAAGAAATGGTAAATAAACTTCCCAACACATTTACAGTATATGACCTAGATATTGACGATAATTTTGAAGTGTATGCGTTTCTTAAAAGTAAAAAAATGGTTAGTGGAATTCCAACACTACTTGCTTACTACCGAGAAAACAAATCATTTGCATCAAGTCAATGTGTTTCTGGAACGGATGAAAACGCATACAAACAATTTTTTATAAAGTGCATCAGTGAAAGTATAAGATACAAAGTATAAAATACCATAGCATACCATAGCATACCATAGCATACCATAGCATACCATAGCATACCATAGCATACCATAGCATACCATATCATACCATATCATAATCCTTTATATTTTACCCATCTATAAATCCCATTTTTATTAGGTTGTGACTTGTAGTATAAACCATCATTACCTAATTTAATATCATCTTTACATTCATTTGCTGGATAAGAAGGCGATTTTCGTGTCACATATTTTTTTAATGTTTGTTTCTGACATTTTTTTTCTCTAGGTGTTTTACGCGTTTTAGACGTTTTAGACGTTTTAAGCGTTTTACGCGGTTTATTTATTTTATCTTCCTGTGTTGGTATCCAAGCATCTACATTACTCTTACACTCGTTGCTTGTATAAAATTCCATTATATTCTTCAACTCTTTTACGGTTAAAGTATTCAAGTAATCGTCATCTTGATCCATACTTCGCTTTATTAATTTTTCCCAATTATCTCTAAAATGACGTATTTTATGTATCAGTTTTTGGCGTTTCAAGTTCGCAACAGATTTCTTAGTTCCACAGTATTTTTGGGATTTCATATATACTATATACTATATATGAAATTATAAAATTATGAAATTATGAAATTATAAAATTATAAAATTATAAAATTATAAAATTATAAAAATTATTAATTTATTTTGAATCATCTGTAGTTTTCTTATCCATATATTTATCATAAAAGTTCTGAACATAGAACAAATCATTAAAATGTTCTGGTTTAATTTCAATAATAATATTTGATCTTGTATTTTCTTTTAAAACAGTATTAATATCTCTATTTTCTTTTGTAATATCTATATAAGTAATATTATTAATATTTTCAAATAAGAATTTTTTCCCATTTTGGTCTATTTCTCCATGTTGAGAGATAATAATTAATTCAGCATTGATATAACGCTGTGTATAAAGATAACTTGATGATTTAGAAACATACTCAGAAAGATTCATTGATTTATTTATAATGAAAACCATAGATATTTTAGGTAATTGATAGTCTTTATTTAATGTTTTACTAACATCAGGTTGCTGTTCTTTATCTGGTATGGGTTCTCTTACCCAAATACCATGAGGTTCTCCATATATATCATCATTTTCGCGTTTATTCATGTCAACAAGTGATGATTCACACACATCATATAATTCTCCATGAGTCGTAAAAGCAACACATGAATCCTGTATATTAGCATAATCGCGCAAATATTGTTTCCGTTTTTTTGTTAGTATATATGGTTCACAGGATTCAGGAAGTTTCTTATTTTCATAAAACACCCATTTGGTCTCAGGAATACCGATATAATGATGATTGAATTTTCCTAACCGTATGGGTTCAAATGGAACAATTTTATCTTCCAATTTCTCTGTTTCTTCATTTAAAAAAAGATGTTTCACCTCTTTTCTCTCTTCTTCGCGAATATGATATGAATCCCATATAGAAAAAATCATATTTACAAAACTTCGTGTATAGTGATAAGTATTAAACATCACCTTTTTTCTATTTTCAACAACCTTTGCCTTAACTCTAGCATAGTATTCGGGTTGAGTTGCCAGTTCAACGGCTTTATCTTTATATTCATCATAACTATAACAAACCAATTCGTCTAAATCCAATTGATGTAATATACTTTTTGCTACCCGATTATGGTAAGTATCAGATGTATATGTAATAAACGGTATACCGGCACATACTAAATCAGCATTTGTAGTATGTCCATTTATACGATATGTATCCAATCCTAAATTAAAAATTTGTAATCGGTTAAAATGTTGGCTTCGTGATGCTTTTGGAATATACATAATTTTATCTTTGACACCACACAAAGAAGCATCGTGCATCAATTGTTTAATAAAAGTATCATGTTCATTGGATGTTAATACTGTAAACACAAGTAGACCATTAGGCACTCTTTTTAAAATATCCATCCACTCAAACCATATTTTACGGTCAACTTTGTAATCTGAATTAAAATGAGTGAAAACAAACTTATCATCTGGTATTTCATAAAATCCACGAAGAACATAGTTATTAGTTTGAATAAAATCCGGATTATTCGATTGATACAAATGAGGCATATATGCGATTTTCTCTCTATAATATTTTTGTTAATCATTCGGTATAATTATATCGTCTGCTACTAAATAATCAATAGTAGAAAGTCCAAGAGTTCCAGGATACCCCAACCAATGCATTTGTATTGGTGCTGGTTTTTGTAGTAATAATTGCGTAAAATTATATACCATAAATCCTTGCATATCAATTAATATATCAATTTCATCTTCTGAAATTAAAGATGCTAATTTATTGAAATCAGGAGCTTTTCTCACTGTCCCATAGGTTTTAAAGTTATCCTCTATTAGGTGTTCATTTAATGAATAAAAATAAATAGAAAAATCTTTATATTTTGAAAGGATTGAAAAGAAGCGAATAGCCAATTGTCCATTAGGTCTATGTGCGGCAAAATCACGTGAAACAAAACCAATTTTCTTAAGTTTTGCGTTAGGACTTCGTTGTTTAAAGAGATGTTTAATATTTGGGTCTGTTTTAACATACCGATGATTATAGATATCTCTCTCTGTAAAATCAAGACGCATTACACGTAAATGCTCCCAGTCAGTAATACCTAGTGGTGCGTTTCCATGGGTTGTATATATATTATAAAGCATCTAATATATATTAATACTATTAAAAGTGATTTTATACCAGTTATACTATATTTAATGACGCAATATCAATCAAACAACCTGTTGTGGTTGGTTCAGTGATTTTTCTTACTCGTTTTGCTGGAGCACGATGTTCATATCCTTCACTGCGTTCTTTAAGTATAGTTTCCCATACCTTATTCAATTCTACTAATGCCTCTTCAAACCATATCTTATTACGAAACACTAAAACACAACTCATCTTATCCAAATACCAATAAATATATGATATCCATATATACCCCTCTTTTTGTTTTGTCTCAATCATATTTTTCTCCCAACAAGCAAATGCGTTAGTATCCAAATCTAATTTAGGATATTCGTAATAAGGCATTCCATCTTTCTCAAAATAAAGATATATTCCTTTCATTGTACCCGATGCTGTTCTGTTAAACGCGTCACCATCTGCATAAAACTCGACGGATGACGGATACTCTTTAAATCGGGTCTCTAAAAAATCGCACTCATTCAAATTACATACATTCATTTGAAGTTGCATCTGTATCCAATACTCCTCCTTTGGAATTCCTGTAATGGGAACTGAATTTGAAAATCTGTTTTTCACTTCCACCATACGACCATATCGTGTAGATTTCGTATTTGTGTTAATGCCATCAGGAGATGCCCCTATATTAGGATAAAGTGAATGGGGAATACAACCAAAATCTTCCACAACAGTATTGTATTTATCTTCATAAATAAGTATCGATAATGGTTCATATTTTTGCCCCCAATGAAAAGGACTATTAATATTCACTGTTGTATATTTAGAAGTATCAATAGGAAGACACTTCTCGTAAATAAGACTATTTTTCATAGAATTACTCGAAAGTGCCTTCCAAGCACTACTTGCCGAAATCATATTCCATCTATCTTGATACCATTCGGGCGTTCGTTGCTCATGCTGGGGAATATTACGTAATTTTTCAATTACAGATGTTATGTTATCAATATGAACCCTAGGTTTAGCAAAAGTTGTTTTGTAAGACCGACGAGGCATAACATGCGAAAAGAAGTGACGATACACTTTTTGAGAAATGACATACAATTCCTCTTCAAGTTCACAACCATAAATATTTTCGTATATAAGAGACAAACGCTCTACAATATCTTGGTGCATCTCTTCGTGAAATCTAGGATTTTTCATCATGATTATATTATCTTTCATATATTCTTCTACAAAACCATAAATCTGGGAATAAAGAGTATCCTTATCTTCTTGTGTAAGTATTACCTCTATGGTTATTGTATCGTCAAACATGTAGTTTCTCTCTAACTACTCTAAATAAAATATTACTATATCAATTTTATATATTAACCATTAACCATATCATTTGCTTGATTTGTTTCATTTATATGTTTATCACTTTTAGAGTTCTTACTACCTTTATTCCCTTTCAAATTTTTACCACATTTGGTATATTTTGTTGGCGTCAATGATTTAACAGTAGATGTTCGTTTGTCATTTCTCTCTAAAACAAAGGTATCATTTACATATACTAAACTTGGTATATCTGTTAGCATCATCTTTTCAATATCATAAACCACATCTTTATTTGTCGTTAAACGTTTTTGATTCAACTTAGACTTTAAAAATAAACTAAGTTTACGGATTGAAGATTCCGATAATTCATGTTTACTACCATAATACTTGGCATAATCCGCAAGTTTTAGCAATTTAACTGTTTTATCTAATTTATTCCATGCCTCCTTTTTATTCAGTTTTATTTCATCTTCTAATACTTGCGTTATTTCATTCATCCTATAGTCTTATATAATTTTAATTTTAAATGGATAAAAAGATATACTTAAAAAAGGAACCATCACTTCGCAAAACTAATAAAACTTACCCATTATTATCCACAAACGAATATATTTATTATTTGAAATGCGAATTTATTGCCACAAATCTCAAACCTGAAGAAGAAATTATTATGAAAAATATTAAAAAGGAAATTAAAAAAAAACAGCAATCTTATAAAAACCAAGATATAACAAAACAAAAATACAACGATGCTACCTTTATCAGTGAAGAAGAAATCTACGAGAAATTGCTCTCTTCAACAATGATATGTTATTATTGTAAAAACCCAGTATGTATTTTTTATAGTGAAGTGCGACAACCCAATCAATGGACACTTGAACGCATCGATAACACATACGGACACAGTTCAAAAAATACAGTAATAGCCTGCTTAGATTGTAATATCAAACGACGAGATAAAAACAGCAACGCATTTCAATTTGCTAAACAATTAGTAATTAAAAAGATATAAATATTTTCATACTAAAGTTAAGTATACGTATATCCATAATGGCAACACCAATCGCCACACAAAACGACCTTTTATTGAAAAACTTAATGGTTTTTTATAACCACGATAATAATTTAAAAAAGATGTTGGATATCATTAATGGCGAATCACGAATTTCTCTCCGTATCGTTGACTGGTTTGCTACAAACTATGCTAAGCAAAAATTTTCAGTGTATACTATTCCACGTGATGATGGGACAAGTGAACGTTTCAATGTTTATCGCGATTATAAACTCAAACTAAAAGCTTACTCAAAAAAACGATTCGACCCCTTTTGTCGTTGGGATCGTATCAATATACCGTATGGTGAGAAAAAGGACACCTATATTCAAACAACAATTGGACAACTTAATTTTTTTAAATGGGCACTTGAAAATAATGTAGTGAAGTTTATAGAGGAGAACTATACTGAAATCGAAAATGATATGAGTCATCGTAATAGCACTGCTAAGAATAAAGAAAAATCCACCAATACGAGCAAAACACGAAAGAAACGTGAAGAGTTGTCGATATCAGCCGTGAAAACTGTGAAAAAGGAGCAAGTAGAAATCGTAGTGAAGTTCGATTGAGTATATTGTATTTATTGTATTTATTGTATTTATTGTATCTCCTTAAAATAGATATGTCATCTCCTCGTTATGAATGGTCACTAATTCCTTATCCCTATTTTAGAGCATTTAATTTATTCACAGCCTTTATATTAACCTCGTTTATTTTAGGCGTTGTTACCACAGCATCAATGGAAATACGAGAATATTATGTGTATAGTCAAGAAAAAAAACTTCGTCAGTTGGAGAGAGAAAATAATGAGGTCAAGACTCCTATGCTTGGTAATGGTGGTGATATGTATAGTCTAGGTAATCTATTCACACGTGCTTTATATGTAGGATTATTATCATCGTCTGTATCGTTTATAACATACTTAATGATGTATTTTATTTTTGGATTCGGGGGAAGTATGGTTTCCCCACGACGCAAATGGCGCCTTTTTTCTTCGATTCGGGCATAAAAAAATATAAATATAAAAGGATGCAATACATATTAATGGGAAACCAACAATCTATAAAAAAAGTAAATTTTGAAGATATTCAAAATGTACTACAAAATGTACAACAAAAAATACTCTTAATAAATACTATTGAAAATAATCCAGAAGCCCAATCATGTATTATACCTAACACAATACACTACAGTGATGAAGAAAGAGTGATTAATACCTATTTAAATGAAGCAAAAGATACTTCTATCATCATTTATGGAAAAAATGCCAATGATATAACTGTATATGAAAAACACCAGCAACTCATTGGATTAGGTTTTACGAATGTTTACATTTATCCTGGTGGTATGTTCGAATGGATGCTACTTCAAGAAATATACAGTCCAGAACATTTTAAAACAACAAGTAATGAATTAAATATTCTAAAATTTAAACCGGTATGCGGTATGCGACCTTGATGGTATGTGGTATGCGACCTTGATATGGAACCTAATAGCGAAATGTGTATATAGAGTTTTTACCGAATCCATTTTTAAAGTTGCTACATTGATTGAAAGGTATTCCACCCTTAATCTCATTCAATGTTGTGGGTTGAAGAGGAGTATCAACGCCTGGAACATAAGGAGTCGTGCTGAGACGTCCAACGATTCCCTCTTTAGCAATCGTATTATTATACAATTGAGTTCCAGTTGCCGAAATTGTTGGGTTTTCCGAATCCAATTCACAATAAGGATGAATTAAATGATAATATTTAGAAACATTATTACGTGTCTTATAATCCGTAAAATTATAAAATCGTTTCGTCGTATAATCCAATTTGAAATTTTCGTCTGGTTTACATTTGTTCTTATTTCGTGCCTGTTGAAAGGAACGAACCCCCTTTTTTTTATCGTAATATTGTTGATAATCAAACGAATCCATGGTTCGCCACACTGGATTCGGATAAAAAGAATTAGAAATAGTGGGTAAATTATTCTGCTGAATATCCTGTATCAATTTTACCATACGTATATAATTAATGTTAGATATTTATTTTCACTCTTCAAGCAATTTTTGAATTTTCTCCGTCCACTCTTTCATATGTGTCTCATTACTATTTGCGTCAATGGTAATAACCTTATTATTTTTCTCATTCAATAACCAATTCTCGTGATATAAATGACATGCACGAAGATATTCTAGGGGAATAGTTTCTCCTTCACGATTACGTTTAATCACACGTTCATATGATGTTTCTGGAGTTGTTTGGAGATAAACGTATTTTGAAATTGGAAAATCATTATAAAAAGTATCAAACCAATTTTGGTATATTTTATAATTCACATCGTCAATTTTATTTTCGTCATATAACATTTTCGCAAAAACATTACGATCTGTAATAAGACATCTCTCTGTTATGATAATCGCACCTGGATTTTCTTCCACCGTTTTTTTTAACAAAGCAAGTCGTGAAATATAGGCCATCATCTGGAATGAAAAGGCATATTTATCTTGATCTTTATAAAATTTAGTCAGTATTGTTTCTCCCTCCTTATCGGTAATAGATGTCCATTCATCTACGGGTTCTTGAAGAAAGATTATTCCTTGCTTTTGGAATTGTGATTGATTCTTCAAAAAACGAACAAATGTCGATTTACCTGAACCTATATTCCCTTCAATTGAAATAATATATGGGGTTGTGGATGTCGAAGACGAAGTGGATGTCGAAGACGAAGACGAATAGAACGGCAATGACAATAGAGAACCCATGATTTCACGTTGTATACCTGTTAGTAAAAAACTACCTTTATTTCATTTCAATTATAATTGAAATGAATATAGGTATTATATAGGATGTAATAGCACAAGTATGGATTTTTCACAACGTAAACTCACGAAACAAGAATGGGAAGGTATTGAAGTTCCGGTATCTCCAGAAGAAAAAGAGATTCTCAAAATGATTCGTAATGGTTTTACCAATATAGGCATCAAATACAACAAAAATGAAACATTCATGACCTTTGCTAAACTAGAAAAGAGCGATACTATGGAAAAACATATATTTGATACCTATTTCAAAAAAAAACTCGAAAAAATCTACAAAAAAGCAGAACTATCGCTTATCAAACACCGAGGAAACGGTAATCTTACTCCAAAAAAACGCGACATTATCCGCCTTGAAAACGTAAATAGTTCCCTCGACCAATACAAAAACTCGTTATATGAATTTACAATTATCGACCTCATCGAAAAAATGCTAAGCAAACACACAAAGGGTCAAGACAAATGGATGATGTATTATTATACATTAACACATCTTCAAACATGTCATCTTACCATGAATGTGTATCTTCAAAAAGAAGTTGATGCTCTATTACAGAAATTTGAGACGGATGTTAACCATTCACTCTATCTCGATAATGTAGAGCATATCCTTGAAAAAAATGAGATACTACTCCGTTATACAGATATGGAACTCTATGACCATCAAAAACGCATATTCTCACTCCTTCGTCCTAATCCAACATCAACACCCAAACTGGTATTGTATGTTGCACCCACCGGCACTGGAAAAACACTGACGCCAATCGGGTTGTCCGAAAAATACCGTGTCATCTTTGTTTGTGCTGCCCGTCATGTAGGCCTTGCGTTGGCTAAATCGTCCATTTCAGCAGGTCGTAAAATAGCTCTGGCGTTTAATTGTGGTGATGCGGATGATATCCGCCTTCATTTTGCTGCCGCAAAAGAGTACACTAAAAACTACCGAACCGGGGGTATTTATAAGGTGGATAATTCAGTAGGCGACAATGTGGAGATTATGATAACCGATATACAATCCTATCTTATTGCGATGCGCTATATGAAAGCATTCAATTCAAGAGAAAATATCATAACATACTGGGATGAACCCACCATCACTATGGACTACGATGACCATCCTTATCACAAAATGATACAACAAAACTGGCGTGAAAATGATATTCCAAACATTGTATTGTCGAGTGCCACGCTTCCTCATGAGGATGAAATCCGGGATGTTATTGCCGATTATATATCCCGTTTCGAGGGAAAAGTAGAAACTATTCTCAGTGCCGATTGTAATAATTCTATTCCTCTTGTTTCCAAGACGGGGGAAATCACGGTGCCGCACCATCTCCCCGAGAATAGAGATTTTACGGCCATGAAAAGGTGTATTCAACACTGTGTAAAAAGCAGTAGTCTAATACGCTATATGGATCTGAAAGAACTATGTCAGTTTATCTTGTTTCTCAATAATGAAGGTTATATCCAAGATGACCACTATACCATCGAACAGTATTTCGAAACAACCAAAGATATCACTATAAAAAGTATCAAATTGTATTACCTAAAACTCTTTGGAAAACTGAATGAAAACCATTGGGAATTCATTTACACCCATTTCCAAAACCACCGAAATATTCCTTATCCATCGAATATACTTGTCACGACTAAAGATGCGTATACTTTAACGTATGGACCATCTATTTATCTTGCTAAAGATGTTGAAAAGGTTGCCCGATTTTATCTCCAACAAAGTAATATACATCACTTAACATTAGATGCGATTCATAAACAAGTAATAAAAAATGATAATCTTAATACTGAAATAGAAAAACTGGAGATGATTTTCGAAAATACAATGGAAAAAGAAGCACAGAAAGAAAAGAAGATGGGTGATGAAGGACGACTTCCTCCGGAAATGCGAGAACTGCGTCGCAAAATCGACGATCTTCAGCAAAAAATCGATAGTGTAGCAATGCCTGAAATATATATACCAAACGCACCGGAACATCAATTCAAATGGGCAAGAGAGGTGAATACCCAGCATTCATTTACACCAAATATAGAAGATGAGTATGTGATAAAACTTATGCAACTACATGATGTAGAACCTATGTGGAAATTGCTCTTGCTTATGGGCATCGGCGTATTTATGGACCACAAAAGTATTGGATATGTAGAAATAATGAAATCTTTAGCGCAACAGCAAAAACTGTTGCTTATTTTGGCAACAGACGATTATATTTACGGAACAAATTACCAATTTTGCCACGGATATATAGGAAAGGACCTAATTCATTTGACGGAAGAAAAGTTGATACAGGCACTAGGACGTGTGGGTAGAAATAAGCAAAATAAAGATTATTCAGTGCGAATGCGTGATGATACATTTCTCTCAAAAGTATTTATGCCTATTAATGTCAAGAAAGAAGCAGAAACAATGAATCGTCTATTTACTTCTGAATAAAGACATGAATATGATTGATTTCTTGAATACTCATATTTGCGGAATAATTTTTCCAAAAGGTTATTACATTATTTTTTTCTTTGATTTCTGCTATAATAGATAATGGATCAGTGTATTTACCATACCAGCATACCCAGTGTTCTATATCAGGTGATGTATGGTAGGGAAAATCATTCGGTGCAAAGTGATACCTACGAATTGACCCATGGAGTTTTTCTTTCATATTAGCAATAAAATTGTATCTATTATCTTGTATACACATAAATGAGTCGTATTTTTCTTGGACACACGGAGAACGCCCCAGCATCTCCATTGGCGGATTCTCCATAGAGTATTTGCACAGTTTTTCAACAGTGAGCATGGTAGTAAAAATGGATTGATTAAATCAGAGTAATACAAATAAAAAGTTTTCAATTTTTATTTGTATTTGTATTTTATTTTTTAACTTTAAACTTTAAACTTTAAACTTAAACTTTAAACTTAAACTTTTAATAATTTTGTTTTCTCTCTATAATTAATAATGGCACATATTTTAGACATCCAACTTATGCAAGATTCACTAAAAGATTTTGAAGATGTTGTTTTTAATAGAGGAAATATCAAGTTATATGATTTAAAAACCTCAGTCAGTTTAGCAACTCCTGCATCCGTTACATTAAAACGAAAAATAAAAAATTTCCACACTTTTGAAATATTAGGCATATGTGATACAGCCGATCGCTTTGTTATACATCCTGATAGACGTATTCAAGCAACTAAAAATGGAGGAACAATAAAAATCTTACGACTAGAAGCAGGATATAAAATCGATACACATTTTACAGACACATCAAAAGGGCCATCTGGTAAATTTGGAGTTAATATAGGGGGGTCTGGACTAAACTTTACTATCGATAATACACGTTCACAAGAGTTTAAAATGGAAATGGGAAAATTAACACATGAACATCTTGTTATGATTATAGACGCTATTCTCGAAAAACCTAACTTTTATAATACTGCGTATGATAAAGCAAATATTACAATAGAATATCTCATTATTAGTAAAGAAAATGAAAAAGAATTAACTAGTGCGATTCAATACGCAAAAATGAAACGTATCATGCCGTAATCTTTATTTATTATTGTTCCTTAATCTTTATTATTACCACCATTACTTGATTGTATAATTCTATAGATTGATTCATAATTGGTGACGCTAAGTGGAGCATGATATGATTTCCGACATCCCTTATTTACTACGTTTGTATATTGACTACAACATAACCATTGTCTTGAACTTACAGCACCTGTATGATAACAACAAGATGTTTTTTCATTTTTAAAAATATTGTATCCATCACCACAGTTAGCACATTTAAGAGTAATATGTTTTATAAATTCATTGTTGTATAATTTATCGTCGTCTTTTATAGTTTCTTTTTCCTGTAGCTTAGTATCTATACTCTCTAAGACCCATAAAGGAAGACACCATTTATCTGCCAAATATTTCAGATAGTCTAGATTCACATTATCTTGAAGACAAAGTGTCTTTGCTTTTAGAGTTTCAAGCACTGAAATAACATTTTCACGTGATTCCAAAAGTGGTATTTCATCCACATTGCTCTTCTCATAATTACCTTCTACATCTTCAATCAGATTTTTCAAAAACCACGGTTCATCACACAAGTCAAGTAAATAATCTTTAGGAATATACATAAATGTGTTGTCCAAAAATATCATCTTGATCATATGCTTGTTGGTGGATAACATTGCTATTTATTATATTATTTAATAAGTTTAATTATATAAATCAATTTTATATGATTAAGCTAATGGCTAATTGCTAATTACAATCAACATTTTTATTTCCAGTTTTTCTAAATTGTCCTGCGTTTTGACTACAGTTAAATAATTTATTCTTAATTGTGAAAGGTATTTCACTGCGACCACTATACGCATACGCATTTGCCACATTTGGTCCAAAATTGGGATTATTAACAAAACCATTCGCAAATGTAGTTATAGTATCATATTTAAGACGAGCAACCCGTAATCCAGACGAAACACCACCTTGAACAGCAAACTTACAATTATTGGGTTTATAATACGATATTTTCTGATTACAAGCACCTTTGGATGAGCAATTAGAACAACCCACGCAGTTGGGTCTAAAGGCAGCAGGTTGAACCAAGTTTTGGCATTTAGATACATCGTCAGTTCCATATTGATACTGGTTTTGGTTATATGTTTTACATCGGGCTCTGAGGTAGGAGGCATTCGATGTATAATACTTTGGTTTAGAAGAGTTGGTATTTAGTGCGCTAGGATACTGGACCCGTTTACGTGCTTTTTTTTCAGGATCACATACGGAAACACATTTTTCAAGTATTTGATGATTAGGAGGACACTGATTCAAGTAATCACTGTAATCGGCAAATGTAGATGGAGCATAGTGACCTATTTTATTATTTATGTCATCTTTAGGACGATATCCAACCGGAACGCTCGGAACCAAATACTGGTTTCGGCAAGGGTCACACTTTTCATAGTTAGAAACAACATTGGTTGCTCCAGGGACCTCGAACGTAGTCTCTAAATTTTTCACGTTAGTAAATCCATGATTTTCATAGACTTGAGTTCGCTGCTTGCGCCAATGTTTTAGGGGACGAGCACTAAATTCATTTCCAGGAACGGCAATATTAGGTTCGCCATTGGCAGCCGGTCGCATATTACCAGCAACCGTTTCTCTCTTAATAATAACATCGGTTTTAGGATTGTATTTCCAGTTTTCCCCTGTCCGTTTATCCACAATATCTTTTGGTAAATACATTTATATACTGTGAAGAAAATAAAAACCTATAAATAATATAATAGTTGAAGATGTATGCGCTTATTTTCTCTCTCATTCTCTTTTTTCTTCTTTTATTTGTAAGTAATACCAAATCTGTTACAATATTAGAACATGTTACTAATCCAGATAATAATGAACAAACACCACAAACACCACAAACACCACAAACACCACAAACCTATCAACCTTACACAGGAAATAATCCAATGATTTTAGCAGAAAAAAACGCTGCCAATATTGAATATCTTAAGGAAAAACTTCAAGATGTACAAACACTATCACAGAATTTTAATTCACTTCAATCAAAAGTGGATACGAATACCGAAAATATAAAAAAAATGGCGCAGTATGCCACGAAGCAAATCACTCAACAAACCGGAATTACACCTTCAGGACCACTTCCTCCTGCTATAGCCGGATTATCTAACATAAAACAGTAATTTATAAAATTGAAATATAACTGGTATGACAAGCGTTAGCAGTATGACAAGCGTTAGCAGTATGACAAGCGTTAGCAGTATGACAAGCGTTAGCAGTATCACAAGTTCTTCTAAACCAGTAAATAGTTTTGAAGAACTAATAAAAAATCACCCAGAATATTCTGTTCTTTGCTCAAGATGCAACACTAAAGACGATTATATCAAGATTCGTAAAGCACTACAAATATATAATATAGAGAATTTCAAAGACACTGAAACTAAAAACGGAGTTCTCCTTTTTAAGAATAATAAATTAAA
>Ga0070754_10000766_pt1 | contig 28145 bp, 29 predicted proteins | sample VirMetDEL_Sep_01_FD_75181 | JGI IMG/M metagenome (GOLD analysis project Ga0070754, IMG submission 75181) | Aqueous microbial communities from the Delaware River and Bay under freshwater to marine salinity gradient to study organic matter... | ecosystem: Environmental > Aquatic > Marine >...
ACCTACCCGACTCCACCTACTGGCAGCTACCAAAGCCTGAGGCGAGACGTGGCTGGCTTTTCTGACAAGACAATGCGACTTCCTGCGCATTTAGCAAAACGTGAAACTCATCGAAGATCACCAACCCAACGCCTTCAAGCGTCGGATCATCCTGCAAGCGGCGCGCAAGGATGCCTTCGGTCACCACTTCGATACGGGTGTTCGGCCCGACCTTGCTTTCGAGCCGGATGCGATAGCCGACCGTGTCGCCGACCTTCTCACCCAGCTCGCTGGCCAGTCGCTCGGCCGCCGCGCGGGCAGCGAGGCGGCGTGGTTCGAGCATCAGGATCGATTGCCCGGCGAGCCACGGCTCATCCATCAGCGCCAGCGGCACACGGGTGGTCTTGCCGGCACCGGGCGGTGCTTCGAGCACCGCTTCATCGCGGGCTAGCAGGGCCTGGCGCAGCGCCGGGAGGGCTTCATCGATGGGCAGGGCAATCATGGAGACTCCGTTTTCTGGGCCGCGATTATAGCGAGCACAGGCCTCGGCGCAGCGGCGAACAGCGTTATGCCCCAGGTGAAGCAACGATGCCGAACAGAGCGGGCAGCAGGAGTGTCTGATATCGAGAAAACATCACGCAGCCCTTGTATAGTTGCGCCACTTTTCCCGGAGGTCCTTATGCGTACTCGTTCCCGTGTCATCGGCGGCGTGCTGGCCGTCTCCCTGTTTACCCAGCTGACCGCCTGCGGCACGCTGTTCTACCCCGACCGCCGTGGCCAGATCGACGGCAAGATCGACCCGGCAATCGCAGTAGCCAATGCTGTCGGCCTGCTCTTCTATCTCATCCCCGGCCTGATCGCCTTTGGTATCGACTTCGCCACCGGCGCGATCTATCTGCCTGACAGCAACTACTCCATGGCCCCGGAAAAACTGCAGGAAGCCATTGGCGCGGACGGCGTGATCGACCAGGCCAAGCTAAAGGCCATCATCGAAACTGAAACCGGCCGCAGCCTGCCGCTGGATGACCCGCGTCTTATCCAGCACAACGGCAGCGTCGAGCAGCTGGCCGCCTTCGGACTGCGTCCGGCCGCCTGATGCAGCACACCCGCGAGCGCAAAGGAGTCAGCGCCGAGCACGCAAGGCTGATGCGCCGGGCCACACACCTAGCGCTGGCCGTGGCACTGACGCTTGCCGCAAGCAAGGCGCTGGCCTGGTGGCTGAGCGGCTCGGTCAGCCTGCTGGCCGGGTTGACCGACTCGCTATTGGACGGAGCCGCCTCGCTGCTCAACTTGTTGGCCGTGCACTACTCGCTGCGCCCCGCCGACGACGACCATCGCTACGGTCATGGCAAGGCCGAAGCCCTGGCCGGGCTCGGCCAGGGTGCCTTCATTTCCGTGAGTGCCATTCTGGTCTGCGTCCAAGGTGTGGACCGCATGCTGCACCCGCAGCCGCTGGGTGCGCCGACACTGGGCATCGCTGTGATGTTGCTGTCGTTGGCGCTGACCGTGGCGCTGTTGATGTACCAACGGCATGTGGTGCGTGAAACCGGCTCCACGGCGATTCGCGCGGACTCGTTGCACTACCGCTCCGACCTGCTGCTCAACGCAAGCATCCTCGTTGCCCTCGTATTGGCCGGCTACGGCTGGGAGCGTCTGGACGCCGTCTTCGGCATCGCCATTGCGGTGTATATCTTCTGGAGTGCGCTGAGCATCGTGCGAGAGGCAGGCGCCGTGCTCATGGATACGGAGCTTGCTCCGGAGATCAGCGAACACATGCATCAGCTGGCATGCGACGTGCCCGGCGTGGTGGGCTGCCATGACCTGCGTACCCGTGTTTCGGGCACCCGCTGGTTCGTGCAAATGCACCTTGAGTTACCGGGCGAGCTGCCACTGATCGAGGCGCATGCGCTGTGCGACGCGGTCGAAACGGCGATCCACAGCCAGTATCCTCGAGCTGAAGTTCTGGTCCATGCCGATCCGCTCGAGGTGGTGAAGCCTCGCCCGTCGGAGCCAACCGAACGCCCATAAAAAAAGACCACGTGGCGAGACGTGGTCTTTTTTCAATACTGCTCTGAATTCGCTAGTCGCTTGTGACGACGTCTTCGGCAGCGCCTTGTGAGCGGTGCGGGCCCGGACCGATAGCCTCGGTAAGGTATGCGGTTGGCGCGGCGGGGTAAGTACCGCGTCAGTTTTGCCGGGGGCTGAAGTTGGATAAAGCTTACGCCCCGCCCACCGACAGATGATTGCTAAAATTGCTCATATTCACGCCAGTTGCGCAATCATTGCGCGCAGATGCATAGTTACGCGCAACCAAACCCCGCAGGTAATCAAACATGAGCAAACTAGACCGTTACGACCTGCGCATTCTGCAGGAACTGCAGCACGATGCGCGCATTTCCAATCAGGATCTGGCCGAGCGTATCGGGCTGTCGCCCTCGCCCTGCTCGCGACGCGTCAAGCAGCTCGAGGACGACGGTTACATCGCCCGCCAGGTCGCACTGCTGGACCGCAAGAAGCTCGGCCTGACCCTGACCGCCTATGTACTGATCGGCATGGACCGACACACACCGGAGCGCTTCGAGCACTTCGAAGGGGTGATCGGCAAATGCCCGGAAGTGCTCGAGTGCAGCCTGGTGACCGGGATGGATGCCGACTACCAGCTCAAGGTTGTGGTGCCGGATATGGAGCACTATCAGGCCTTCCTGCTCGGCACCCTGACCCGTATCGAAGGGGTGTCGAGCGTGCGCTCCAGCTTCGTCTTGCGGCAGGTCTCATCGAGTACCGAGCTGCCGCTGGAGCATTTGCGAGGCTGAGACGCCGCTCACACTTGCAAACCACACAGCCAGAAGGGCTATTGCCTATAATCCGCGCCCTTCTGCTCCGCCGGCCAGGTAATTCAGGGCAGCGCAGCGATCAGCCTTCGTGCAAGGGAAATGCCCATGAAAGACACCAACCGCGTCATGCAGAGCTACGGTCGCTGCTGCGCGAGTGCCGCCTTCTTCGACGAGTTCTATGCCACCTTCCTTGCCAGCTCCCCAGCGGTGCGGGACAAGTTCGTCAAAACCGACATGGTGGCTCAGAAACAACTGCTGCGCGCCGGCATTCTCAACCTGGTCATGTTCGCCCGTGGCATGCCGGATACCAAGCTCCAGGCGTTGGGCAAGAGCCATTCACGTGCCCATCTCGACATCCGCCCCGAGCTCTATGACCTTTGGATAGCCGCCCTGCTCAAGACCATCAGGCAGCATGATCGGCAGCTGGAACAGCTGGATCTTGAAGCCTGGCAAGTGGTGCTCAACAAGGGCATCGACGTGATCAAATCCCACTACTAACAGCCGTAGCAAAGCTCGAAACAGAGCCTCTCGCTCGAACCCCTGAAGCTCATAATCGTCCAACGCCTGAGGGAGCTGAGCACGCTCCACGGGCGTATACTGCGCCGTTTTCTCGCCCGGCCAGCCCGGGCGCATTCTTCGATGTCAGTCAGGAGTAACGTGTGGAGCCTGAAGTATTTGAGAAGTGGATGATGATCGTCCTGGTCGGCGGCCTGATGGCGTTCATGGCCTTCATCATCTGGGACTTGGCCAAGAAGTCGAAAGCCGGTCGCCTCGGCACGGCCGTTCTGTTTCTGGGCCTGGGGCTGTGCCTGTTCGCATTTCTCGCCAAGCCGATCATTGGCTACGTGATCGAAGTGACGCAGGGCATTCCGCACTGATCTGCTGAAGTCGTTTGAACAGGGCACAGCGGCCGGTGCTTCACAAATGCGCCGGCACCTGCCGCCATTCGCCCGGCTGCAAATCGTCCAGCGACCAGGGCCCGATCCTGACCCGCACCAGCCGCAGCGTCGGCAAGCCGACCGCAGCCGTCATCCGCCGTACCTGACGATTGCGGCCCTCCCGAATCACCAGCTCCAGCCAGCAGGTCGGCACACTCTTGCGAAAACGCACCGGTGGATTGCGCGGCCAGAGTTCGGGCTCGTCGAGCTGCCGGGCTTCGGCCGGCAAGGTCATGCCATCGTTGAGTTCAACCCCGTCGCGCAGCCGCTGCAGCTGCTCGGGAGTCACCTCGCCTTCCACCTGAACCCAATACGTCTTCGGCAGCTTGTGCTTGGGATCAGCAATACGCGCCTGCAGTTGCCCGTCGTTGGTCAGCAGCAAAAGGCCTTCGCTGTCGCGATCCAGGCGGCCAGCAGGGTACACACCCGGCACCGGCACAAAGTCCTTGAGTGTGGCGCGGCCATCGGCATCGTTGAACTGAGTGAGCACGTCGAAGGGTTTGTTCAGTAGCAACAGACGTGGCTCGGCCGGCGGCGCCTTGGCCACACGACGAGGTTGTGATCGCGCCGCTGCAGGGCGCGGTGGACGGGGACGAGCGGTGCGAGGCATGGCGGAGCCTTTGATGGCAGGCCGGCCATGCTAGGGCGGGCGTTGCTGACCAGCAAGGGGCAGTGAAAGCCAGCGTTACTACAGGCACCGAACCGGCTGAAACACCGCTGCGGTCGATCAGCACCACAAAGGCGCATGGCGTGCGCCATAACCTCACCAAGCGCACCGTTATCGGACAATGCCGCGTCCATGCCCCGCCATGGCGCATTTCATGATTGACCGCAAAACGCCGGAACAGAAGGCTTACAGGCGAATTGGCACGGATGCTGCGATAGGGCTCTACGTCCCCAAGGACCAACCCCACAGTTGCGCATGGACAGCCAAGGAGCCGCCCACAATGAAACGCCGTCCCCTACTGAAGTCCACCCTCGCCGCCAGTGCCCTGATGCTCAGCGGTCTGTTCCCGTTCACCCTGCAGGCGGCCGAGACCATCAAGGTCGGCATCCTGCATTCGCTGTCCGGCACCATGGCCATTTCGGAAACATCTCTGAAAGACATGGCGCTGATGACCATCGACGAGATCAACGCCAAGGGCGGCGTGCTCGGCAAGCAGCTCGAGCCGGTGGTAGTCGACCCTGCGTCCAACTGGCCGCTGTTCGCTGAAAAAGCCCGTCAACTGCTTACCCAGGACAAGGTCGCGGTGACTTTCGGCTGCTGGACCTCTGTGTCGCGTAAATCCGTGCTGCCCGTCTTCGAAGAACTCGACGGCCTGCTGTTCTACCCGGTTCAGTACGAAGGTGAAGAGCTGTCGCCGAACGTCTTCTACACCGGCGCCGCGCCAAACCAGCAGGCCATCCCGGCCGTTGAATACCTGATGAGCGAAGACGGCGGCAGCGCCGAGCGCTTCTTCCTGCTGGGCACCGACTACGTCTACCCGCGCACCACCAACAAGATCCTGCGCGCCTTCCTGATCAGCAAGGGCGTGCCGGAATCCAGCATTGAAGAGGTCTACACCCCCTTCGGTCACAGCGATTACCAAACCATCGTCGCCAACATCAAGAAGTTCTCCGCCGGCGGCAAGACGGCGGTGGTCTCGACCATCAACGGCGACTCCAACGTGCCGTTCTACAAAGAGCTGGCCAACCAGGGCCTGGACGCCACTGACGTACCGGTCGTCGCCTTCTCGGTCGGTGAAGAAGAGCTGCGCGGTATCGACACCAAGCCGCTGGTCGGTCACCTGGCCGCCTGGAACTACTTCCAGTCGGTGGAGAACCCTGTGAACGACAAGTTCGTCAGCCAATGGAAGGCCTACGCCAAAGAAAAAGGCCTGCCCGGCGCTGACAAGGCCGTGACCAACGACCCGATGGAAGCCACCTACGTCGGCATCCACATGTGCGCGCAGGCGGTTGAAAAAGCGGGAACTACCGACGTCAAACCGGTGGTGCAGGCACTCGCCGGCCAGACCTTCGAAGCACCGAGTGGCTACACCCTGACCATGGACGAGAAGAACCACCACCTGCACAAACCGGTGATGATCGGCGAAGTTCAGGATGACGGACAGTTCTCGGTGGTCTGGGAAACCGAAAGCCCGGTCCGCGCACAGCCGTGGAGCCCGTACATCCCCGGCAACGACAAGAAGCCGGACTACGCGGTGAAGTCGAACTAAGCGAAGCGTCAATCGCATCGCCTCCGTAGGGTGGGCTTCAGCCCACCAGTGAATGCACAGGTGGGCTGAAGCGGAACGCCGCCCGCCCGACCCTACGAGACGGTAACGGTGGATGGATGAAGCGCCATCCACCCAACATCGGCTCAACTCGTAGGGTGGAGCGGGACGCGGAGTCGACGCTTTTCATCCACCTGTCGACCATCACAAGCTCCACGAAGAGAGCTCCGGGGTCCCTGGGGAACACACGAATGAACACTGCCCTGCACCGATTATTGCTACTGCTCCTGCTCGCCCTACCCTGGGTGGCACAGGCCGGAGACGCAGCCGACTACGCCAAAGCGAGCCCGGCCAAACAGGCCAAGCTGCTGGAAAGCTGGGCCATTGCCCCCGCTCCCGAGCGGCTGCCACTGATAGAAGCGCTACGCGCCAGCCGCGTGGTGATCGACAAGAACAAGACCCCTTTCACTGAGGAAAACGGTGCCTACCACGCCCTCGAAGGCGACGCAGAACCCGTCGGCACGCCTAAGAAACTGCGCCTGAACAACCGCCTGCGCGGCTTGCTCAATAGAGCATTAGCCAGCCACCAGCTGTTCTCCGATGACCCGGCCGAACGCCTTGCGGCGGCCAAACGCCTGCAACGCAGCGGACAACCGGAGCAGCTGCCACTCCTGCAGCAGCGCCTCGAAGCCGAAGATGACCCGGCCGTGCGCGAAGCCCTGACACTGACCCTGGCGAACCTGCAATTGAGTGCCGAAGACCCGGCTGTGCGCCTGGCTGCAGTGCGCCTGCTCGGCGAAACCGGCGCACCGCTGGCGCGCGTGCGGCTGGAAAATCTGCTGGCCGATGAAGCGGAAACCGACGCCACCGTGCGCAAGGCGGCAGAGACCAGCCTCGCTCAGGTCAAGCGCAAGCTGTTGATCGGCGAACTGCTGGGCCAGGCCTTCAGCGGCTTGTCGCTGGGTTCGATCCTGCTGCTCGCTGCACTGGGCCTAGCCATCACCTTTGGCCTGCTGGGCGTGATCAACATGGCCCACGGCGAGATGCTGATGCTCGGCGCCTACACCACCTACATGGTGCAGGTGCTGATGGCGCGGCTCGCGCCTGAAGCCCTCGCCTTCTACCCACTGGTGGCACTGCCGGTCGCCTTCTTTGTCACTGCCGCCATCGGCATGGCGCTGGAACGCACCGTCATCCGCCACCTCTATGGCCGCCCGCTGGAAACCCTGCTGGCGACCTGGGGCATCAGCCTGATTCTGATCCAGCTGGTGCGGGTGCTGTTCGGCGCGCAGAACGTCGAGGTCGCCAACCCCGGCTGGCTGTCCGGCGGGCTGCAGGTGCTGCCGAACCTGGTACTGCCGTACAACCGCATGGTGATCATCGGCTTCGCGCTGTTCGTGGTGCTCTTGACCTGGCTGCTGCTGAACAAGACCCGCCTGGGCCTGAACGTGCGCGCCGTGACCCAGAACCGCAACATGGCCGCCTGCTGCGGCGTGCCCACCGGCCGCATCGACATGATGGCCTTCGGGTTGGGCTCGGGCATCGCCGGGCTCGGTGGTGTGACGCTGAGCCAGATCGGTAACGTCGGCCCGGACCTCGGCCAGGGCTACATCATCGATTCGTTCCTGGTCGTGGTGCTAGGCGGCGTTGGCCAGCTGGCCGGCAGCATCTTTGCAGCCTTCGGTCTCGGTATCGCCAACAAGATCCTCGAACCACAGATCGGCGCCGTGCTGGGCAAGATCCTCATCCTCGCGCTGATCATCCTGTTCATTCAGAAGCGCCCGCAGGGGTTGTTTGCGCTGAAAGGGAGGGTGATCGATTGAAGACCTATTTCCCCTCCCTCGTAGGAACGATGACGGAAGCCCAGTCCTTGCTCGCGATCAATGTGCTAGCCAGCAACCCGGCAGGATCGCCAGCAAGCTGGCTCCTACAGGTCAGCCTAAGAATCGGCATCCCCGTCATCCACCCTCGGCAGGACGGCCACGTATGAACCAGCCACTCACCCTCACGGCTACACAAAAAGCCGGACCGAAACTCACTGCCGTCGCACTCGGCCTCGTGCTCGTCACTCTCCTGGCCATGCCGCTGCTGCACCTTCTACCGGCGGACAATGCGTTCCATGTCTCGGCCTACACCCTGACGTTGGTCGGTAAGATCCTCTGCTACGCCATCGTCGCAATGGCGCTGCACCTGGTCTGGGGTTACGCGGGGCTGCTGTCGCTCGGCCACGGCCTGTTCTTCGCCCTCGGCGGTTACGCCATGGGCATGTACCTGATGCGCGAAAGCGCTGGCGACGGGCTGCCTGCGTTCATGAGTTTTCTCGCCTGGACCGAGCTGCCCTGGTACTGGTACGGCACCTCCAGCTTCCTCTGGGCGATGTGCCTGGTGGTACTGGCGCCCGGCCTGCTGGCCTTCGTATTCGGCTTCTTCGCCTTTCGATCGCGGATCAAGGGTGTGTATTTCTCGATCATGACCCAGGCGCTAACGTTCGCCGGCATGCTGCTGTTCTTCCGCAACGAAACCGGCTTCGGCGGCAACAACGGGTTCACCGGCTTCACCCGTATCCTCGGCTTCGACATCACCGCACCGGGCACCCGCGCCGCGCTCTTCCTGGCCACTGTGGCGTTGCTGGCCGGCAGCCTGCTGCTGGGTTGGAAACTAGCGCGCAGCAAGTTCGGCCGCGTACTCACCGCGCTGCGGGATGCGGAAAACCGCCTGATGTTCTGCGGCTACGATCCACGCGGTTACAAGCTGTTCATCTGGACGCTGTCCGCCGTGCTTTGCGGCCTGGCCGGCGCGCTCTACGTGCCGCAGGTCGGCATCATCAACCCCAGCGAAATGGCCCCAACGCAATCCATCGAAGCCGCCGTCTGGGTCGCCCTGGGCGGGCGCGGAACATTGATCGGGCCGCTGCTGGGCGCTGGCATCGTCAACGGCATGAAGAGCTGGTTCACCGTGGCGTTCCCCGAGTACTGGCTGTTCGCCCTGGGTGCGCTGTTCATCATCGTCACCCTGTACCTGCCGAAAGGCGTCATCGGATTGCTGCGCCGGAGGGGCGAAGGATGAAAACCGCACCCGTAGCCGAACTGATCGACCCGGCGGACAGCGGCAGCGGCCGCGATGCCATCGGCCTCGGCCGAGTGAAGAGCGCCGGCCTGGATGCCCGCCACGGCACCATCCTCAGCCTTGAAGACATCAACGTCAGCTTCGATGGGTTCAAGGCGCTGACGAATCTCAGCCTCTACATCGGCGTCGGTGAATTGCGCTGCATCATCGGCCCCAACGGCGCCGGCAAGACCACCATGATGGATGTCATCACCGGCAAGACTCGCCCGGACAGCGGCACGGCCTTCTTCGGCGATACCCTCGACCTGACGCGCATGAGTGAAGTCGAGATCGCCCAGTCCGGCATCGGCCGCAAGTTCCAGAAACCCACGGTGTTCGAGGCATTGAGCGTGTTCGAGAACCTGGAGCTGGCGCAGAAGACCGACAAGTCGGTGTGGGCCAGCCTGAAAGCCAAGCTCAACGGCGAGCAGCGCGACCGCATCGACGAAGTGCTGGGCACCATTCGCCTGGAGACGTCACGCAATCGCCCGGCTGGGCTGCTGTCCCACGGCCAGAAGCAGTTTCTCGAAATCGGCATGCTGCTGATGCAGGACCCGCAGCTGCTTTTGCTCGACGAGCCGGTCGCCGGCATGACCGACGCCGAAACCGAGTTCACCGCTGAACTGTTCAAGAGCTTGGCGCGCAAGCATTCGCTGATGGTGGTAGAGCACGACATGGGCTTCGTCGACACCATCGCCGACCACGTCACCGTGCTGCATCAAGGCCAAGTGCTGGCCGAAGGCTCGTTGCAAGCCGTGCAGAACGATGAGCGAGTGATCGAGGTGTATCTCGGACGGTGATTGATTCGGAGGGTGGATGGCGCCCTTCTCATCCACCCTGGCATCCCATGGTGGATGGATAAAGCGTCATCCACCTTACGCCCGCCGAACGTCCGCGCCCGCATCAACGCAAACCTAATCGTAGGGTGGATAACGCCAGAGGCTTATCCACCAAAGTGAAGGAGTCGCACATGCTGCAAATCCAGCAACTGCATCAGTACTACGGTGGCAGCCATATCCTGCGCGGCCTGTCTTTTGACGCTCAGATCGGCGAAGTCACCTGCCTGCTCGGGCGCAACGGCGTCGGCAAGACCACCTTGCTCAAGTGCCTGATGGGTCTGATCCCGGCTAAGGAAGGCGCGGTGAGCTGGGAAGGCAAGCCGATCACCAGCTTCAAGCCGCACCAGCGCGTGCACGCCGGGATTGCCTACGTGCCGCAGGGCCGGGAAATTTTCGGGCGCCTGACGGTTGAGGAAAACCTGCTGATGGGGCTTTCCCGTTTCAGCGCGAAGGAGGCCAAAGAAGTCCCCGAGTTCATCTACGAGCTGTTCCCTGTCCTGAAAGAGATGAAGCACCGTCGCGGCGGTGATCTCTCAGGTGGTCAGCAGCAACAACTGGCCATCGGCCGCGCACTGGCAAGCAAGCCACGCCTGCTGATCCTCGACGAGCCCACCGAAGGCATCCAGCCCTCGGTGATCAAGGAGATCGGTGTGGTGATCAAGAAACTCGCCGCCCGCGGTGACATGGCGATTCTGCTGGTGGAACAGTTCTACGACTTCGCCGCCGAGCTGGCCGACCAGTATCTGGTGATGAGCCGCGGCGAAATCATCCAGCAGGGCCGTGGCGAGACGATGGAAGCCGAGGGTGTACGCGGCCTGGTCGCAATCTGAAAGCTCGCCCTGGTGGCGAGCCTTTTTGACCCGTCCATGGCTGATGGGCGCCGCGTTCGGTCTGGCGTCGCACTCTTTGCAAACAATTCGCCCTGCCGATCAAGCGACTAGCGCTACGTCCGGATGCCGCTAGGTCGGACTCGTCTGCCCCCTTTAGCCTAGCCACTCCGTTAACCACCTGACTCGCCCGTGGTGGGCAACTGGCTGCTGCTCTTGGCGGTCTGACGCAGTAAGCTCCCTGGGTCGGCCGCGCACGGCCTGCCTACCCGAACAGATAAGAGGTCCCTGCATGAACAACGTGGTTTTCATCACGGGTGCGACATCCGGCTTTGGCCGAGCCACTGCCCGCCGCTTTGCCGAGGCTGGCTGGTCGCTGGTCCTGACCGGACGCCGCCATGAGCGGCTCGAAGCGCTGAAGGAAGAGCTGTCGGCCAAGGTCCCGGTGCACATCGCCACGCTCGACGTACGCGACGCCGAGGCAGTGAAGCAGGTGATTGCCGAGCTTCCCGAAGGCTTTCGCCAGGTCAAATCGCTGGTCAACAATGCGGGCCTGGCGCTCGCCCCGGAGCCCGCGCAGAAAGTTGATCTGAACGATTGGCACACCATGATCGACACCAACGTGACCGGTCTGGTCAACGTTACTCATGCGCTACTGCCGCGCCTGATCGAGACGGGCAAGGGCGCGAGCATCATCAGCATCGGCTCGGTCGCCGGCCACTGGCCCTACCCGGGCGGCCACGTTTACGGTGCTACCAAGGCGTTCGTTGAGCAGTTCAGCTACAACCTGCGCTGCGACCTGCTGGGCACCGGCGTACGGGTCACCGATATCGCTCCCGGCATGGCCGAGACCGAGTTCACGCTGGTCCGCACCAAGGGCAACCAGGAGGCATCCGACAAGCTCTACCGCGGCACCACGCCGTTGACCGCCGAAGACATTGCCGAGCAGATCTTCTACGTGGCCACCTTGCCCGACCACATCAACATCAACCGACTCGAAGTCATGCCCACCCGACAGGCCTGGTCGCCGTTCAATATTGATCGGGACAAGTAAAGACGGCGCAGAGGGATGCGTGAGTTTCGCCTCTAGGCTACGTGCCTCATAACGGCGAACGTATGCGTCCTACCCTTCGGTGATGCTTCCGTTACCGACGACTGTATGGGGCACCTCGACGATAGAAAAGCTGTGCCGGGCGGTGCTTGCAGCTGAGCCAGCTTCGCTTGAAAGCGAGAGAGATGTCAGGGGGACCGGAGCAAGACCGGTCTCCCTGCAGGGCATGAATAGGATCGAGAGCGACTGCAGAAGCCTGTCACCGAAACGGCCAAGAGGGCCGTTTGGCTGTGGAGGATTACTCGATTTCCTTGCGCACGATCTTGCCGCCTTCCACCACCGCCATGGTGGTCGGGGTGATGAAGCCGCCTTTGTCGGTGATGCCCTGTATCGAATAGAGGTTGTACTTGGGGTCCAGCGCGCTGATCGCCTCAGCCATCTTCGCCCTTACCTGTTGCGGATCGGTGCTGGCGGCTAGCTCCATAGCCTTGGCCAACGTATGAAAGGCCAGGTAGTTGTAGGCCGCTTCGGAGCCCGGCACCTTGCCGTGGGCCTGCTTGTAACGCTCGACAAACGCCTTGGCCGCCTCGCCCTCGTATTCGGACAGCGGCACTACGCCGATAGCGCCTTCCAGCAGATCCAGACCGCCCGTGACCGCGGCGATTTCATCCAGCTTGGCCTGATCCATCACGATGAAACCGCCCTGGAAGCCAAGCTGCCGCGCCTGCTGCATGACCAACCCGGTGGGTTCCGAGGCACCGCCGACGAACATCACGTCCGGGTTCGAGGCGATCACGCGACTGACGCCGGTATAGAAGTCGGTCGACTTGTTGTAGTCCATGGGATTGCTTTCGGCGATCTCGCCGCCCTTCTCTTCCCAGGCCTTGGTCATCATGTCAGTCCAGATCTTGGCGTACTCGTGGGTCGCGCCGGCGATGCCGAGCTTTTTGCCATGATGCTTGAGTGCATAGTCGGAAAAGGCATCCACGTAGCCGGTGAACTCCGGCGGAATGCGTACGGTGAGCGGATTGCCCTGCTCCGTCACCGAGGGCACGCTGGTATAGGCCATGATCAAGAAGTCGTCGCCGACGTTGAAGTCCTGTAGGGCAAACACGCCGCCGGTATGCGGAACGAACACAGCGGCGGCGTTGGATTCTTTCACCAGGCGCTTGGCGTTGGTCGCCGCCTGGCTCGGTGAGTACTTGTCGTCCAAGCTGATGAGATTGACCTTGTAGGTCTCATCGCCGATCTTCAAACCGCCGGCCTTGTTGGCGTCATCCACCGCCATGCGCAGGCCGGACAGAGTGTTCTCGCCATAGAGCGCGGCGCCTCCGCTGAGCGGGCCGGTAAAACCGATATTGAGCGTTTGCTCGGCGGACACCTGTGAAGCAGTAAGAGCGGCGGCAATCGCCAGTCCAAGCGCTTTGAGCGTTTTCATTGTTCTCTCCTGGGTCATGACTGTTCAGGCGCCGATATAGGCCTTGTGCACGGCTTCGTTACCCAGCATGGCCTGCTGGTCACCTTCCATCACCAGGCTGCCGCCCTCGATGACATAGGCGCGATGGGCGATCTTCAACGCGGCAAACGCATTCTGCTCAGCCAGCAGCACGCTGGTGCCGGATTTGTTGATGCGTGAGATCACGTCGAACATTTGGTTAACCACCAGCGGCGCCAACCCGAGCGAGGGTTCATCAAGCATCAGCAGCCGCGGGCGGCTCATCAACGCTCGGCCGATCGCCACCATCTGCTGCTGTCCACCACTCAGTGAGCCGGCCGGCTGGTTGCGTTTGTCGTGCAGGATCGGAAACAGATCGAGCACTTCCTGCAGGTTGCGCTTGTTGCCGTCACTGTCGCGGCGATGCAGATAGGCGCCGAGGGCGAGGTTCTGCGCAACCGACATCTGCGGGAACAGCTTGCGCCCTTCCGGGCAGTGCACCACGCCGGCTGCAACCAGGCCGGACGGCTTGAGCCCGTCGATGCGCTTACCCTCCAGCGTGATGGTGCCGGCAGTGGGCTTGAGCAGCCCGCTGATGGTGTTGAACAAGGTGGTCTTGCCGGCCCCGTTGGCACCCAGCAGCACCACCAGTTCGCCGGCGCCAACCGTCATCGAGACCTGGTTCAGCGCTTTGAAACTGCCGTAGCAGACATCGACCTGATCAAGCTGCAGCATCGTAGTCGCTCCCCAGGTAGGCTTCGATGACCGCCGGGTTCGCCTTGATCTCGGCGGGGGTGCCCTCGGCGATCTTTTCGCCGTAGTTGAGCACCATGATCTTGTCCGCCAGGCCCATGATCATGTCCATCTTGTGCTCGATCAGGCACACGGTAAGACCATGCTCGGGCATCTTGCGGATCAGCTCGGCAAGGCCTTCGGTTTCCTCGGGATTGACGCCTGCCGCCGGCTCGTCGAGCAGCACCAGCTTCGGTTCGGTGGCTAGCGCCAGGGCAAAGGCGACGCGCTTGCGCTCTTCCTGGGAAATATCCAGCACCACACGATTCTCGAGATGCGCCAGGCCGACAAAATCCAGCGCGGCGCGGGCCTTCTCGCGGCACTCGCGCTCCTCCTGTTGCAAGCGCTTGGAATTGATCAGCACATCCCACAGGCCCGATCGGGTTCGCAGCCGGTGGCCAACGATCAAGTTGTCCAGCACCGTGGCCTGCTCAAACAGGTGCGTAGTCTGGAACGTCCGCCCCACGCCGAGTCGGGCCACGCGGTCGCAGCGCATCCGCGACACGTCGTGGCCGTCGATCAGGATCCGCCCGGAGCTGGGCTTGTGGACACCCGAGATAAGGTTGAAGAAGGTGCTCTTGCCGGCGCCGTTCGGGCCGATGATGGCGTTGATCTTGCGCGCTTCGAACTCGACGCTGACGTCGTGTACCGCCGCCAGCCCGCCGAACATCTTGGTCAGATTCTCGACCTTAAGCATTGCTGTTCACCTCGTTGCCTGGGGTGACCTTGGTAGCCGCGCGTGGGTCCTTGGCCCGCGCTGCTGCGGTGTCCTTGCGCAGCTTCCAGCCGAGGAAGGTGCCGATGACGCCGCGGGGCATGAAGATCACCAGCACCACGATCAGCGGGCCGAAGATGATCATCCGGTAGTCCTCGAGGAACTGCAGCGACTGGGTGATCCAGACCACGCCGAGGGTACCGGCCAGCGGCCCGAATAGGGTGCCGAAGCCGCCCACCAGCAGGTAGGTGATCATGTCGAAGGTGTGGTTGGGGTTGGCTTCCTCCGGCCCGATGAAGCGGATCATCGAGGCATAGAGCCCACCGGCGATACCGGCGTAGGTAGTCGAAAGGACAAAGGCCAGCAGCTTGTTGCGCATCAGGTCGATGCCCAGCGATTGGGCCAGCGCATCGCCGTTGCGAATGGCCATGAAGGTACGCCCCAGCAGCGAGGACGCCAGGCGACCGGCGAACCAGATCGCCAGGATCAGAAACAGCAGCGCGAGGTAGTAGAACGGCACCGTCTGGCTGAAATCCACCAGCCCGAAGCCATCCGGCGCCGCGATACCGCGAATGCCGATGGCGCCGTGGGTCAACTCCTCCCACTTGTCGATCAGCAGATAAATGATGAAGCCGACGCAAAGCGTGAAGATGGCAAAGAAGTGCTCCTTCAGGCGCAGCGAGACGATGCCGACCAGCGCACCCACCGCTGCCGAAACCAGTGCCGCAGCCACGAACGCCGGCCAGAAATTCCACCCGTGGTCTGCAGTGAGAATCGCCAGCGTGTAGGCGCCGATGGCGAAGAAGCCGCCGTGGGCCAGGTTCAGCTGGCCGCAGTAGCCGGTGATGATGTTCAGGCCGTAGACCGCTATGGCCCAGATGAAAGCACTGGCCATTACATAGACCTGATACTCGCTCTTGGCGAACAACGGGAAGGCCAGGGCCAATGCCAGCAGCACCAGCTTGGCGCCGCGGCCGGTCAGTAAGGACGCGAAACGATGCATCAGTGAGCCCCCTTGGCGAACAGCCCGGTCGGGCGGAAGGACAGGATCACCACCAGCAGCGAAAAGGCGATGATGTCCTTGTAGTCGGAAGAGAGGTAGAAGCCGCCGAAGCTCTCGGCGAAGCCGAGGATCATGGCGCCGATGATGGCGCCCGGAATGCTGCCCATGCCGCCGAGCACGATGATCACGAAGGCCTTCATGATCACCAGATGCCCCATCGCCGGGTACACCAGGTTGATCGGCGCGTAGAGGGTCGCGGCAAAGGCGGCGAGCATGCCGGAGATGGCGAAGGTCAGCATCGCCACGCGATTGGAGTCGATACCGACGAGGAACGCGCCTTCGCGGCTCTGGGCCATGGCGATGATGGTCGAGCCAAGCATCGTCTTGCGCAGGAACAGGTGCAGCGCCAGCATCAGCGTGAACGCGCCGACGATGATCAACAGACGCTGCTCGGGGATGATCAGCCCATCGAAGTTGAGGATGCCGCCATAGGGCGAGGCCATGCGGCGGAAGTCCGAGCCCCAGAGCATCTGCACCACCGCCTCGAGAAACAGCAGGATGCCAATCGCCGCAATCTTGTCGTGGATCGGCGGCGCGTTGCGCAGCGGGTGAAACACCAACCGCTCGGACAGCACCGCCAGCACGGCCACCACTACACCGGACGCCAGCATGGCGATCCAGTAGTGCAGGCCGATGTCGGTCATGAAGTAGTAGGACGCGAAGGCGCCGACCATGTACAGCGCGCCGTGGGCGAAGTTGGGAATGTGCAGGATGCCGTAAACGAGCGTCAGGCCAAGGGCGACCAGACCGTAGATGCTGCCCAGGGTCAAGCCATTGAGCACTTGCTGGAACAATAGATTCAATGCGGCGTCTCCGTGGATCTTGTTGTTATGTGTGCCACCGAGCGACTGCCGATTCTTCCCAATCAAAGCAGGTCGAACATGCCACCGCCGCCGGGCAAATCGGACTCTTCGCCTGACTGACATTGGCACTCGCTCGCACCCTCGTCAAACGAGCAGCTCGGAAGACATAAAGGGCCATAAAGCAGCGTGATGCTGGCAACAAGCTATTTCAGAGACTGCCCGGTCGCTCAGATCCAGCTTCAACGATTAGCGGCTCGATCAAGCCGAGCACGTCGCAGCAAGGCCTTATTGAAGCGCACCAAAGTGGATCACTCGTCACGCAAAGCCTTTCGCACGCACCATTGAAGGGCATCAAAAGCGGGCAACCTCACCATCGACCGGCTCATTTACTTGCCCACCAGGCTAGCAAGCGCCGCAGCGCACCGCGGTGGCGCGAGAGGCACGACTATTGCTCGGCTGGTACAACCACTTGCTGATCTCACGGTTCATGACTGCTCTGACTCCGCTGTTCACGCCCCACTGGAACGCCGAACTCGAACTGGGCTATGCCCGCCTCGACGGCGGGACACGCCCGGTATTGCGCCGTCACAGCGGCCCGTTGAGGGTCCAGAAGCATCTCTATCCCGAGGGACCAGAGGTTTGTCAGCACATCATCGTGCACCCGCCGGGCGGGATTGCCGGCGGTGATCGGTTGGACATCAGTGTCACGGTCGGCAGCGGCGCCTGGGCCCAGCTGACCAGTCCTGGCGCGGCGAAGTGGTATCGCGCTGGCGGCCCGGCTTTTCAGAACGTGCACTTGCGCGTCGAGGCCGGCGCGACGCTGGAGTGGCTGCCACAAGAAACCATCGTCTATTGCGCAGCGCAGGCCGAGCTGAGCACATCCATCGAATTAGAAGGCGATGCGCGGCTGTTCTACTGGGACATCATCGCGCTGGGTCGCCCGGCCAGCGGCGAGCGCTTCGACGCGGGCCATTTCCAGACACAGCTGAACATCAGCCGCCACGGCGAACTGCTTTGGCACGAGCGTCAGCGTGTAACAGGCAACGACGGGCTACTGGACTCGCCAATCGGTCTCGACGGCCAACCCGTATTCGCCACCATGATTGTCAGTGGCGAGATCAGTGCCGAGCTGCTGGAGCGCTGCCGTGAACTACCGAACCGGGTGCGGGGCGATCTGACACAGTTGCCTGGCATGCTCGTTGGGCGTTGCCTGGCTGGCGAGGCGCTGCATGCACGCGCCTGGCTGATCGACCTGTGGCGGTTGTTACGACCTGAACTGCTCGGCCGCGAGGCGGTGCCACCGAGGATCTGGAGTACGTGAACTACGGTGGGTAAGGCTCCGCCCTTACCCACCCTACGCCGGCCAGCAGGTGCATGGCCGCCCCGCAATTCGCTGTGTGGTTGCCACCACCAGCCGGTGGATACGAAAAGCGATATCCACCGCCACGATTGGAGCCGTTATGGATTTGTCGCCGAGAGAAAAAGACAAGATGTTGATTTTCACCGCAGGGCTGGTGGCTGAGCGTCGCCTCGCCCGCGGTGTAAAGCTCAACTACCCGGAAGCCATGGCCTTCATATCCGCCGCGCTGCTCGAAGGTGCCCGCGATGGCCAGACGGTCGCCGAGCTGATGCACTACGGCACCACACTGCTGGCTCGTGATCAGGTCATGGAAGGCGTGCCGGAAATGATCCCGGAGATCCAGGTCGAAGCCACCTTCCCGGACGGCACCAAGCTGGTCACCGTGCATCAACCAATCGCTTGAAACACGGGTCAATGTCTACTGCGGCCATGGCCGCAACGATGATGATCCCGAAACGCCTGGAAGGAATTGAACGTGCAGATACGTGACGCCCTGGACGCCGACCTCGGAGGCATCCTAGAAATCTACAACGACGCGGTACAGAACAGCACGGCGATCTGGAACGACCAGCCGGTCGACCTCGACAACCGCCGCGCCTGGCTGGCCGAGCGCCACGAACAAGGCTATCCCGTGCTAGTCGCGATCGATGAGGACGGACAGGTCGCGGGCTACGCCTCGTTCGGCCCGTGGCGCCCCCACGACGGCTTTCGTCATACCGTCGAAAATTCAGTGTATGTCAGCCCTGACCACCGCGGCAGCGGCATCGGCCGCAGCCTAATGCAGACCCTTATCGAGCGCGCCCGGCAGCTTGGTAAGCACGTAATGGTCGCGGCAATCGAAAGCGAGAACCGCGCATCGGTCCATATGCACCAACAACTCGGATTCACTCATGCAGCCCAGATGCGCCAGGTGGGCTGCAAATTCGATCGCTGGCTGGATCTGACTTTGATGCAGCTGGTACTGACACCGGAGAGGAAGCTGCCATGACTGCTCCGCTCGACCAGGTCGTCGGTCATCGAAGCGATGTGATCAACATCGTCTCGGTGGATGCCTGTGCATTCGCCTTGTACCGCGACGGCCTGGTCGAGTTGCTGCTTGATGCGGTCAGACAGGGCGCTTCGGTCGGTTTCCTTGATGATCTGGAGGCAGGACAGGCGCACGCCTACTTCGACGGGGTCGAGGAGGCGCTCCGCACCCATCAGTCTCTGCTGTGGGTGGCAGCCGAGGGCCAAAGCGTCATCGGAAGCGTCCAGCTTGCACTTTGTATCAAACCCAACGGACTCATTCGCGCCGAGGTCAACAAACTACTGGTCCATCAGGCTGCTCGCCGGCGCGGCATAGGCGCGCGTTTGATGCAGGCGCTTGAGCATCAAGCGGTACGCACGCAACGCGGTTTGCTGTACCTCGATACAGAAGCGGGCAGTCCCGCTGAAGCCTTTTACCAACGGCTCGGGTATCAACGTGCCGGAGAAATCCCCGACTACGCCGCACGGCCTGACGGCACCTATCACCCCACCGTTCTCTACTACAAACGTCTCTCCATGAGGTCTTCATGATTCCCGGCGAATACCAGATCCAGGACGGCGACATCGAGCTCAACGTCGGCCGCCGCACCCTGACCCTCTGTGTGGCCAACAGCGGCGACCGTCCGATCCAGGTCGGCTCGCACTACCACTTCTTCGAAACCAACGATGCGCTCGCCTTCGACCGCGCCGCAGCGCGTGGCATGCGGCTGAACATTCCGGCCGGCACCGCCGTGCGTTTCGAGCCAGGTCAGAGCCGCGACGTGGAGCTGGTCGATTTGGCCGGGGACCGCCGGGTGTTCGGCTTTGCCGGACGGGTGATGGGCGCCCTCTGACGTAGCGTTATTTCGTTGGGTGGATGGCCACCCCCGTGGAAAACGCCGAAGGCTTTTCCACCACCCAGATTGCTGGTGGACAAGCTTCGCGTTGCCCACCCTACGGACAGGATGAGATTCAATGAAGATTTCCCGCCAAGCCTACGCCGACATGTTCGGCCCCACCGTCGGCGACAAGGTGCGCTTAGCCGACACCGAGTTGTGGATCGAGGTCGAGAAAGACTTCACCACCTATGGCGAGGAAGTGAAATTCGGCGGCGGCAAGGTGATCCGTGACGGTATGGGCCAGGGTCAGCTGTGCGCCGCCGACGTGGTCGACACCCTGATTACCAACGCGCTGATCCTCGACCACTGGGGCATCGTCAAGGCGGACGTGGGCCTGAAAGACGGCCGCATCGCCGCCATCGGCAAGGCCGGCAACCCGGACATCCAGCCGGACGTGACCATCGCCATTGGCGCCGCGACCGAAGTCATCGCCGGCGAGGGCATGATCCTCACCGCCGGCGGCATCGACTCGCACATCCACTTCATCTGCCCGCAGCAGATCGAAGAAGCCTTGATGAGCGGCGTCACCACCATGATCGGCGGCGGCACGGGACCGGCCACCGGCACCAACGCCACCACCGTGACGCCCGGCCCCTGGCACATGGCGATGATGCTCAAGGCCGCCGATGCCTTACCGATGAACATCGGCTTCACCGGCAAGGGCAATGCCTCGCTGCCCGAACCGCTGATCGAACAGGTCAAAGCCGGCGCCATCGGCCTCAAGCTCCACGAAGACTGGGGCACCACGCCGGCGGCCATCGACAACTGCCTGAACGTGGCGGATCAGTACGATGTGCAGGTGGCGATCCACACCGACACGCTCAACGAGTCCGGTTTCGTCGAGACGACCCTGGGCGCCTTCAAGGGCCGCACGATTCACACCTATCACACCGAGGGTGCTGGCGGTGGCCATGCGCCGGATATCATCAAGGCCTGCGGCTTCCCCAACGTGCTGCCCAGCTCGACCAACCCGACGCGGCCGTTCACACGCAACACCATCGACGAGCACCTGGACATGCTCATGGTCTGCCACCACCTCGACCCAAGCATCGCCGAGGACGTGGCCTTCGCCGAGAGCCGCATTCGTCGCGAGACCATTGCAGCCGAAGACATCCTCCACGACCTCGGCGCGTTCTCGATGATCAGCTCCGACAGCCAGGCCATGGGCCGCGTCGGCGAAGTAATCACCCGCACCTGGCAGACCGCCGACAAGATGAAAAAACAGCGCGGCGCCCTGCCCGGGGATGGCGCCGGCAACGACAACTTCCGCGCCAAGCGCTACATCGCCAAGTACACCATCAACCCGGCCATCACCCATGGCGTCAGCCACGAGGTGGGCTCGATCGAGGTGGGCAAATGGGCCGATCTGGTGCTCTGGCGCCCGGCGTTCTTTGGCGTGAAGCCGACACTGATTCTCAAGGGCGGCGCCATCGCCGCCAGTTTGATGGGTGATGCCAACGCCTCGATCCCGACACCGCAACCGGTGCACTACCGGCCGATGTTCGCCAGTTACGGCGGCTCGCTGCACGCATCGAGCTTTACCTTCATCAGCCAGGCGGCGTTCGACGCTGGCGTGCCCGAACAGCTGGGGCTGAAGAAGAAGATCGGCGTGGTCAAGGGCTGCCGTTCGGTGCAAAAGAAAGACTTGATCCACAACGATTACACACCGGACATCCAGGTCGACCCGCAGAACTACCAGGTGCGCGCGGACGGGCAATTGCTCTGGTGCGAGCCGGCGGACGTACTGCCCATGGCGCAGCGGTACTTCCTGTTCTGATCGCCTTGAATACCTGCATCGCGCAACGGTGGGCTAAAGCCGACCCTACTTTCTCTATTTCTTCTGATGGCTACGAGTTGGCGGGGCGGCACTTTCGTAGCTCCCATCCATCGGTAGGGTGGGCTTCAGCCCACCAAGGTCCCGCACGGCCCTGCCACATTCATACCCTGATCGCGCAATGGTGGGCTAAAGCCCACCCTACATTCCGCTGATGGTAACGGGCCGGCGGGACGGGGCTCCCGCGGCTCGCGCCGTAGGCATCAAGCCCGTTGCACGGCCGGACATTCATCCCGAATCGAAGCCCCTGCCGAGGGCGTTGGCCACGATAGCGCTTCTCCCTGGTGCACAAAATAAGGTGCCTAGAGTTGGCATGAAATGGATTTCCTACACAGTGATTTGTATACAAACAAATCTAACGTCCTTCAGAGCAGCGTCTAGTCTAGGTAGCTGTAGGCCGCTCATGCTCCAAAGACGTGCCTCGATGTCGCGGGCTGTGCCATACGCGGAACAAGAACTGCATACAAAAAGCGAACAATAATCTGCACAGAGCGCCCACCTATGAATCACGACGATTTCCGGATCAAGCAAATAGACCCCACTCTGTACAACGAGGACCTCGCGCCGCTCGCCCCCGCCAAACGCAAGTGGGGGTGGTTCGAGATCTTCAACGTCTGGTCGAACGATATCCAGAGTCTGTTCGGCTACACCCTCGCCGCGACGCTGTTCATCAGTTACGGCCTGAACGGTTGGGCCGTGCTTGCCGGGATCGTGCTGGCGGGTTTCATCGTCATGGGGCTGGTGCAGTTGACCGGCAAACCCAGCGTCAAATACGGCATCCCCTTCCCGGTCATGGCGCGCGCCAGCATGGGCGTACGCGGCGCTAACTTTCCGGCTGTGGTGCGCGGCATCGTGGCGATCTTCTGGTACGGGGTGCAGACCTATTTCGCCTCGACCGCGGTGGCGCTGCTGATCCGCACTCTGGCGGGCCCTGGCTCGGAAGCCACGCTCCTGGGGCTGACCGCCATCGACTGGATCGCCTATGTGATCGTCTGCGTCTTCCAAGTTGCGCTGTTCATCAGAGGCGTGGACTGGGTGACGCGCTTTCTGAACTGGGCTGGGCCGCTGGTCTATCTGGTGATGATCGCGATGATGATCGCCATCTGCTACAAGGCGGGCCCCAGCCTTGCTGGCGCGCTGGGTACGATCTTCAGCGGCACTGGCAGCTACGCTGGTGGTCCCATCGCTGCCTTCGCCGCCGTGGTCGGCACCATGGTGGCGTACTTCGCAGCCGTGGTGATCAATTACGGCGACTTTGCCCGCTTCGTGAAGAGCGAGCGCCAGATGCGCATCGGCAATTTTCTCGGCCTGCCGGTGAGTCTGGCGATCTTTTCGCTGATTGCGCTGGTGATCACCGCCGGTACCGTTGTGGTGTTCGGCGAGACGCTGACCAACCCGACCGACATCGTTGCGCGCATCGACAACGTCGGCCTCACGCTGATCGCTGCAATTACCTTCTTCGCCGCCACGGTGGGCATCAACCTGGTCGCCAACTTCATCCCGCCAGCCTACGACATCGCAAATCTGGCGCCAGCACACATCAGCGCCCGCACCGGCGGTTTCATCACCGCCGCTATCGCGTTTTTCATCGGTGCGTTGTGGGTATCGTTCATCAGTGCGGTGGGCATCGCCGCCTTCGTCGACACGCTGGGCGCCGTGTTGGCACCGCTGTACGGCATCATCGTCGCCGACTATTACCTGGTTCGTCGGCAGCGGCTGGACGTACAACAACTGTTCTGCGCGGAGCCAGGCTCGACCTACTACTTCAACGCCGGATGGAACCGTAAAGCGGTCATCGCGTTTGGCGTGGGCTCGATCTTTTCCGTTGCGTCGGTCTGGACGCCGGGGCTGGAAAGCCTGTCGGGCTTCGCCTGGTTGTTGGGCGCCTTGTTTGGCGCCGTGGTGCATTACCTGCTGATGCGCAAACAAATCGTTCCGGCCGTTGCAACCCCTCCCCTGACGACCCAAGCGTAATGCCCTGGGCGGGTCGGGTCGGCAGATAGTCGGCTCGATTCCGCTCTTCGAAACGGTGCGTGATAAAGTGCACGGCCATCACGCGCCGCCATGACATTGCATGAACCGATCGATAACCGACGACATTTCGGCGATCAGCCGAATCAACGCCGTGCCGGCGATCCTCCAGGTGATCTCCGAGACCACCGGGTTACGGTTCGCCGCCGTTGCGCGAGTTACCGAAGATTCCTGGACAGCGTGCGCCGTGCTCGACCGGATTAACTTCGGTCTGCAGGTCGGCGGCGAGCTGGACGTGACTACTACGCTGTGCCACGAAATCCGCGCATCTCATGAAACCATCATCATCAGCAAGGTGAGTGAGGACGGGCGCTACTGCAACCATCACACGCCCAAGATGTATGGCTTCGAGAGCTACATTTCGACCCCAGTGTTTCGCACCGATGGCAGTTTTTTCGGCACCGTCTGCGCGCTCGATCCGCTGCCCGCGAATCTGTCTGAAATGCCGATCCTGCCGATGATGGAATCGTTCGCCAAGCTGCTGGCCATTCAGCTGGAGGCGGAAGAGCAGTTCGAAGCCACCGAGGCAGCTCTGCTCGATGCGAAGCAAACGGCTGAGCTGCGGGAGCAATTCATCGCCCTGCTCGGGCATGACCTACGCAATCCGCTCTCCTCGATTCTGTCCGGCGCGCAGCTGTTGATGAGGCGCACAAAGGACGCCTCGATCACCGGCATTGCCGAGCACATGCTCACTGCGACCCGTCGCGCATCACGCCTGGTTGACGACGTACTGGACTTCGCTCGCGGCCGACTGGGCAATGGCATTCCGCTGCAGAACCGCGAATGCAACGACCTTCACGTTACCCTGACGCATATCGTTTCGGAGATGCAGAGCGCCAACCCGCAACGCGCAATCGAAGCCGACATCGCTCCGCTCGACGGGGTCTGCTGCGATGCGGATCGCGTCGCGCAGTTGCTGTCCAATCTGCTCGCCAATGCGCTGGTGCATGGGTCAATGGATGGCCGGGTACAGGTCCGCGCGGTGATCGAAAAAGGATGGCTGTTGCTGTCGGTGAACAACCAGGGCGAGCCGATTCCACCGGAACGGCTGGATCATCTGTTTCAGCCTTACTGGCGTGAGCCCTCGAGCAGCCAGTCCGGCCTTGGTCTGGGGCTCTACATTGCCAATGAAATTGCGCGCTCGCATGGCGGCAGCATGCGCGCAGAGTCAACAGCCGAAGCGGGCACGACCTTCGTTTTCAGCATGCCCACCGAAGCGCATGCGCTCTAGGCGTGCTCAGCCTTCATGACGTCGTAAGCGCCCAGGTACGCACCGGCTAGCTGACTTTTTTGCTGATCGCTGAGGATCTTGCCGGCCATCTGGAAGAACTTGTGCTCTTCTTCCTGAAGATGGTGATGAACCTTGTCCGACAGTTTGCGCGCCTGCACAAGCCAGCTCGGACTGCTGGGATCGGTTTCTTCCAGCGCCTCGACCATCTCATCCATTTCATGGTGTTCGGCGATCGCATGACGGGACAGGTCGACCCCGCTGTCATCACGCATCAGCGGGATATAGAAATGGCGCTCTTCGGCCACCGAATGCACCCAGAGTTCGTGCTTGAGCTCAGCGAAAATCGCTTGCCGCTCGGCGCTGTCGCCGCGGGTCTGTACCAACTTTTCAGACAGATCACGCTGGATATCGTGGCTTTGGCGCAACGCTTCGAAAATCATCATGGGTATATTCCTCTTCCGTGAACCTGTGGGGACGCGATGTGTGACAGGCACAGGAGCGCCGAGTGCGCCCTTACCGGCGCGTTTTTTTGTCACGCACTCAGCGCAGTTGGCTGTCCTTGCTGCCGCGGCGGTTGTAACCGCTGAATTTGGCTTCCTGCTTGTCCCGTTCGGTTTGGCATTTGACGCACAACCTGACACCGGGCACGGCCTGCCGCCGCGCCTCGGGAATCTTCGCGTCGCATTCCTCACAGTGCGTCAGGCTCTCCCCCTGCCCCAGCCGACTGCGCGCTCGCTGCACAGCATCTTCGATGGTGCTGTCGATCTGTTCCTGAACCGCACCCTCATTCGCCCAACCCGTAGCCATCGCGACCTCCCATCAAGCCAGGTCTAACAGTGTTCTAGCTTGGAACATCTGCCCCGGGCACCGTTCAGTAATGCACTGGCGTGAAGCGCATTTCCGTGCCTTCAACCGAGAAACCACCCGTCGATCCGTTGGCGTCAAATCGACGAACGGACCTCAGCGCCACATTGCATTGTCTATCCTTCCAGCCGATTGAACGGCAAGCCCCACTACAGATGCTCTATCTCGGGACTTGTCTCATCGAGGTCGCCCGCCGGCCTTCTGTAAACACACCCCCAGGGAAGCGGTGATGCACACGAAGATCCTGCCGGCGCTGTTAATTGGCCTAAGCGGATGCGCCAGCCAGCCGGAAGTGCTTGAACGCGAAGTCGGCCAATTCGACCTGCGACTCGGCACGGCCCCCACCCGTAGCATGGCCCAAGGGCTGGTGAACCCGACGGCCGCCAGCACCTTCCGCGGTGGACTGGACCTGACTCACGACAGTGGCCTGTATGTCGGCCAGTGGGCGCCCAGCATGGGCATCCTCGAGGGCAACCAGTTGGAGCTGGACAGCTACATCGGCTATGTCCAGCCCCGCTTCGACCAGGCGCCAGGCTACGAGCTGGGTGTGATCCGCTACAGTTTCCCCGAGCTGGACGGAGCGGATCGTCACGAAGTCTATGCAGGCTTCAACCTGGCTGGCAGTCGGCTGGGTGGCGCGCTGAGCAGCCGGCCGGGGCGCACCGACAGCACCCTGCTGCTGGAACTCGGTGCTCTCAGCCCACTCGATCTGGACCTGCGCCTAAAATATGCCAGCCACTCGATGGACAGTCCGATGTACCACCCCGGTGGCAGTGTTGAAGTTTTCAATGACTGGTCGTTGAACCTGTCTCGCCCCTGGCTGGGCGTGCGCCTGGATCTTTCCTACACCGACTCGAGCCTTCGCGGCCGCGAGTGCGGCGTCTACTCCGGGCAGAACACCTATTGCGAGAGCTACTTCATGTTCAAGGCCGAGCGGTCGCTGTTCTAACGATGCTCCGGTCAGCCTTGCTTGAAGCGCATCCTCGCGTGCCATACGGCGACAAGAAAGGCCGTGGCCGCAAAGCCATACAGCAGGCCAAGATTGCCGTCCTGATAGAGCCATGAGCCAAGTACCGGCCCGGTGGCCATGCCCATGAAGCGGAAGAAGTTGTAGCTGCCCACGGCGGTGGCGCGATTGTGCGGGTATAGGTCCATCAGCAGGCTGGTCTGCACCGGCAGCGAAAGGCCAAGGAACAGCCCAAACGCACTCACCGCGACCACCAGCGCCGCCAGCGACCACTGCGCAACCGCGAGAAACAGCAGCAGACTGAGCGCATTGAGTGCCGCGGTCGTCACCAGCACCGGACGGGGACGCCAGCGCCCCAACAGTCGCCCACCGGCGAAGCTGCCAATCACAACAGCAATCGACAGAGGCAGAAACACCAGGCCCTTTTCGCTGGCGCTCAGCCCATAGCTGGCGTCGAGCACGCGTGGCATGAACACCAGATAGTTGTAGAACGCGTAATACTGAACAAAGCTCAGCACCATGATCGCCACGCCCTGGCGATTGCGCACCACATCCAGGTACTCCCTGGGATGAAAGGCGCGAGGCGTGCTCCCGGCCGGGCGGGTTTCCTGCAGCCAGATGGCGTTGCTCAGCAGCGCAACGCCACCGACCACCGCGAGCAGCAGAAATACGTAATGGAAGTCGACATGCTCGCCGATGAAGCCGCCCACCACCGGGCCAACCACCGGCCCCAGCGCCACCATCATCTGAAACGAGCCCATCGCCCGAATACGCTCGGCGCCTTCGAACCGATCCCCGATCACCGTCACTGCCACCACCGCACCGGCAGCGATACCCACTGCCTGCAGCGCACGAAACACCAGCAGCGTCTCGATATTGGTTGAGAGAAAACAGCCGATGGAAGCGCCGATGTAGCACGCCAGCCCCAGTAACAGGGTGCGCCTGCGGCCACTTCGATCCACCAGCGGGCCGTAGACGATCTGCATGAAAGCCAACACGAAGGTGAAGATCGAGATGCTGAGGTTGATCAGCAGCGGCGTCGTCTGCAGCGCCTCGCCAAGCTCCGGCAGGATTGGCGCGTAGACCGTCTGGGTGAAGGGACCCAGAAAGGCAGCGAACGCCACCATGAAGGTCAGCAGGCGTGGGCTCATCGGTTCTCCGCTAGTTCACAGACAGATGCACGGCGGCGCATGCCGCCGGGCGCAACCGGTCACTCCTTGACCTGCATGTATTCCTCGGCCCAGACCATGTACTCCTCGGCAGTCGAGTACTTCACCGACAGCTGCGAGGCGTTGAGGTCGGAGGCATCGATCTGGCGCTGCTCGCGCAGGCAGTCATAGGTCGCCTTGATCGCCGCGAA
>Ga0070754_10000769_pt1 | contig 28121 bp, 18 predicted proteins | sample VirMetDEL_Sep_01_FD_75181 | JGI IMG/M metagenome (GOLD analysis project Ga0070754, IMG submission 75181) | Aqueous microbial communities from the Delaware River and Bay under freshwater to marine salinity gradient to study organic matter... | ecosystem: Environmental > Aquatic > Marine >...
ACCCTTGGCCATGACCGCTCTAGACTGGCCATCCTCGCGAAGAAGCTTTCCAATCTGCTTGTTTTCAATGACTTTGCGAGTAACTTTTTCTTTCGAGCCATACTCCTCTGTAACGTCGAATCTAAACTTGGTACTATCAAATGATTTGTTTGGCTCTCTGGTCTCCTCTACAGTGCCTAAGCTAAACGTCTTCCCTTTGGCTCTCACTTCTAGTACGCCGTCGCTTGCGCTTCTGTACACAAACAGTGGGGATTCGTCAGCATTCTTAACCTCTGGGTCGAGCATAGACAGCTGCATAGAGCTACGCTTCATACCTGTAGGATCAGGCTTGTCCATCGCCTCCACCATCTGCATCTCAAGATCAGCTTCGGCTTGCATAGCTCTCTCGATGGCAATCTCGTCCATCCTATTAAGAGCCATGTAAGATCCATCACTAGCAATACGGTCGAGGATAGGGTCATAAGGCGTGTATGACGTTTCCAATGTCAGGCCAGGAGCTCTCGTGTTGAGAGTCTGTCCTGCAGCGTAAAGGATCTGCCCCGCCTGAGCGACAGTAATCTTGCGCTCTGGGTTGAACTCGTTGTATATGCCGACAGCATCCTCTATAATCCTTTGCCTAGCGGCAAATTGCTTTTTCTTTTTGCCCTTGCTAGAGTTCTTTCTCTGAGGCATAGCCTTAAAGATCTCGTTAAAGATCCTAGACGCCGCCTCTCTGTCATTAGGGACTGGGGCGTTTTTCTTTTCCTGAATTAGCTTCAGAGCAAGAATTTTTGGAGGTGTATTTGGATTTACATCAAGGAACTCAGCGACCTTATAGATCTGATCGGTGGTCATATAGTTGAAGTCAAACTGAATCTCGCCAGATAGAAGGGCCATCTGATCCATGACGTGCAAGTCCTGTGTCAATACAGACTCGTCACCCATGAGGTTGATAGCCCAAGCTCCGAGCTTAAATGTCTCTCCTCCTCCAAACTTGTTCTGAGCGAACTTCATGTCCCCAGATTTAGATCGCATCTTCTCTTTGAAGTTGTTGCCTCTGAACTCCCCTGTAGCTGGATCGTAGTATCTCAAGGCGACCTCAGAAATATCCTTCAAGTGCATGAGCATAGAAGCTCTACGTCCTGACATCTTGTTGTAGATATCTCCGAACATCTCGTCGTCTTTAGTGCCAAGCCTGTCAAGCTCGCCGTCAAGGAATAGTTTGCCATCACTCTTTATGTTCCCCATCATGTGATAGAACAACTTAGTAGCGATCTGCAAGTTTGTCTCGGCTGGCAAGCCGTTTGAAGTAAAGGCGACAATCATGTCAAAGAGCGGAGCAAAGTCTGCTACATTGTCAGGCATATTAGGATCGCTTGCCAAGTTTGACAAGAACCCCTCCCTAGAGGTTCTGTAGTTCCCAATGAGATCTAAGATACCCTCTGGTCCATCGTTGATGGCCACCTCGAACTCTCTTGCCATAAGTCTAGCTACGTCCTGTTCGGTTGGGTTAGGCCCTAGGATCTCAGCAGCTTGCATAGCCAAGAACTCAAGGTCTGTAACCTTGCTGTCCAAAGCGCACTTATCTGCATAGTAGCCACAGAGAATCTGTCTCTTGATACTTCTGAAGTCCTCAAAGTCCATTGCGCTAGAGGACTGTGCCAGCTGACGCAACACGAACGAACCCCTAGAAGACGCCTCCATTTTGCCATCGTCGAACCCTTTGTCGCTAAGAGCGTCGTTGATTTTATTGACGTCCTCCATAGACATATTCTTCCACCATCTGTACCCTTGCTTACCCTCTCCGATAAGCTCAGATGCAGCATTAGTTATGTCCTCCATAGTCGTCGGCTGATTAGGAGAGATGTAGTTCTTAACTCTATTTAGCAAAGCGTGCTTAGCAGCCTCCATCTTTCTCGCATCTGTAGCCGCTATCTGCTCTTCAGTAGGTGGCTTCTCTGGGAACTTCCACTTCCTTATAGCTGCGACGTTCACTGGAGTTCTCACTCCATCTTTGATCATGTCTGCATTTTCAATGAAGACACCCTTAGACTCCATGAAGTTGAACCAGTTAATGAAGTGCCACTTGCCATTGAACTTTTGCTGACCGACTCTAGATGGCAGCGGCCCTCCAAATCTGTCAAGTGTGGGTTTGTTAAACTCCATCGTAAATGACTCTTCATCAGGCAACTTACTTGGGTATAGCTGTGCAGACTTTCTGGTTTTGATATCCCCCTCCGCGCTTTCTACCGTAAACGTTTGACCGCTCTTTACGAGATCTACATACTTGCTCAGAATAGACAGAGCACTAGAGTCGCTAGTAATCTTCAGCTCTCTCCCTGCTCTACCCATGGCTGCATCAATCGTTCTGTTGATGAACAGCTTGAGCTTAGCGCCCATATCCAACTTCACTTTTTGATCGCCACTGATTGCGCTAACAATCTCGACTATGACCTCGTCTAATACTTCAAGTTCATTTCTTACATTACCATCGGAATCTTTTTTCTCGTACTGAGCAGCCTTAGAGTTGATTCTATCCATCAACGCCTTATCCGACTTAACCAATCCTATTAGATTGTTCTTTAGCCCCCTGAGCTTTTGAGGGTTTTCTGCATAGATCTTAGCGAACAGAGGGGATAGGTTTGCATGAAGCACTTCCTCAAGGATGGTCTCCTGAAAGCTTTTTGTTCTGTCGAACCCAGCCTCTGCTTCGGCGGCCATGTTTCTCTTGATTCCCTCTGGGGAAATGTGAACCATATTTCCGTCAAAATCAACAAACCCACCCATACCTGCACCACCAGCAGTGTCGCCTGACTTAGCGGTAGTGTGAACCCTGAAAGTAAATCCAGGGTTAATAAGCGCTAAAGCCTTAAGGACTCTGTTCACTGAGGCAGCGTCCTGAACTGACAAACCAAAGTCACCTTCTCTTACCCCGAATGTCCCATCTTTATTTGGCTTGAGGTCTTGGAATTCACCTTCAATCCCCAAATTGTTTGACGGCTCTCCGACGAGAGTGTCACCATCCTCTCTAGTAGGAGCTTCTTGAGTAACCTCTGGGCTGGCCCAGAAAGCATCTTCTTTAATCTCCTTTCCATCTACGTCCTTGTATTCTCCCTGTACCGATCTAGCGAACGCTACGGTGCTTCCGTCCTCAAGCTTTACTGCGGTGAACATGTCGTCACCATCTCTAACCTGATCTCTAAACTCGACTTCACCTAGAGAAGCTACGCTTCCGTCCGCCTTAACCAATCCCCCAGGAGTAACCACGCTATGCTGAGCAAACTCACGAGCAAACTCTTTAGCCTGATCTACAGTCATTCCCTCGACGATGAGGCTGTTCTCCCCCTTGCCGTCGTATCTTCCCTTCACTTCATAGAACTTGAGTCCTTTACTTCTCAGGTAGTTACGCGCCCGCTGAAGTCGCTGAAGGTTAGCTTCTTCACTGAGGGTAGAATTATTTGGATTCTCTGCCGTAAGTATGGCATAGTCAGAGGATGCGAGTATAGCCTCAAGACCTTCTCTTGTAAGCTCTGTTGCTTCTTGATCTGTAAGAGCTTCGTTTACCCACGTATCCGACTGCCTTCTTTCTGCTTCCGCAGCCTTCTGAGATTGGCTCTCAGTCATTGCCTGCGATCTAGACACAGCATCGAAATCCATGCCTAGGGCATCAGCCAGTCTAGCCTCGATATCTCTTATTCCAGCGAGTGCAGACTCTGTGTCTTCTACGCTACCAAGCTCGGTGCCCTCAGCGCTCTCCATTGCTTCAATAGCGGCGTTAGCCTCACTGACCAAAGCTTGAGCCTCTCTAAGTCTCTTGACCACCTCACCTCTGCGACGAGCCATTTCTCTGATGTTGTTCTCATTAAAGAGCTCGGTACCTTCCGCTTCGTATTCAGCCTCAATGCCAGCTTCCAAAGACTCAATCTCTCTCTGCATAGCCACAAGCTTTGCAGCAACAGAGTGCTCGTTGTACCTTCTTCTTTCATCTAAGGTCAAGTCCAAGCTTTCTTCTTTGAAGTTTCCTTCAAGCTCCATACGCTTAGCCACGAGGCTCTCCATTTCCTCACGGATGTTTTCTCTCGACTTTTCGTCTGCTACACTTTCAAAAGCAATGGATCTCTGAGCTATAGCCAAGTCTAGTCTACGCATCTGATCAAACACCTCTGGATGACGCAATGCCATCATTGTGTAGAACGGACGCTTCCTGTCTTGCCTAGCTCTCTCTTCCGTCTCGATAGCCTTTATTTGAGCCTTAATAAGCTTCTGCTTTTGAGGGTCAGACGTAGCCTTAAGCTCACCCATAAGACCTTCAATAACAGTCTTAGACTTTGACGATGAATTGTCTATGTCTGCATTAGCCAAGGTAGCAGCCTTTGTTGCGGCTTCCAGCGCGACGAGGTCTGCGCTAGGACCACCAAACATCTTTTGTCCAGTTTTGCCGCCAATAAACCCACCAATAACGGCACCCATAACACCAGCATCAACAATTTGATTCCAGTAGTTTGAAGGCAAGTCCTCTCCAGTCAAGCCAGCTCTAGCTACGCCTTGTATGGCAGCCACGCCCATCTCCTCTGCCGCTTCAATAGGCATGGCAATGCCGTATCTGTATGCGTTGCCTACAGCAAGATTTTTGGCCGCATCGAAAGCAGACTTAAATCCTTGTTCTTGAAATCCTTTCTGAGCTGCCTTTAACAAAACTCTAGAGCCAATGCCGCTTGTTACCCAAGCAAAAAGCGCGTCAGCGCTTCCATTTACAGCACCCCAGCCGAGACGCTGCCAGTCGTTTTCAAATGCTGGATCATCCTTTGCTTCCATGTAAGCCGAGGCACCACTACCTGAGCCAAGTACACCCCATCCTACTGGTCCAGCCGCTGCCAGGACGACCGAGGGTATACTACCGCCAAGGCCCTGTGTAAATGAATTCGCAGCAGCCCAGGCATTACCCTTCAAAACGTTTTCTGAAAATCCTTCTGGCACCTTTACCTCCAAGGCTCTCAGCGCTTCCTTAGTTCCTTTTGAGCTTTCTCTGTATAATTCTGAAAGGTTCCTTCCTCCTTCTAGGCCACCTATAGCTGTACCCATAGCACCCGCCGCCAAGTACATCGCTGGATCAAGCGTCAGATCAATACCTGTATTGACTGCAGCGCTTGGTACCCCCAACACGGTTTGCAAAAGCTTTCCTACCTGGGTATCAGCCTCTCCGTACATGCCATTTCCGTCGAGGTCTGAGTTAATGCCGAAGTTAAACCACAGGTAATCCGTAATCTCCTTAACCTTTTCTGGATCATTTGCAATCTCCTCTGGAAGCTGTTCTAAGATCTGGGCGCGGAATGCCTCGTTCTTTGCTTTTCTAGCCTTGTCTCCGTATTGGGATTTAATCCCTCTTATACCTTCAGCTATGTAGTCCTCGGTTATAGCAACATTCCCCTTACCTCTGTATTCACCAGATCTGCGCTCAGCGGAGGTTGTCCGACGCATATCTCCTACTTGATTGGCATCAATAAAAGCCTGAACTTCTTCTTCGATCTCTTTGTTGATAGCCTCTTTGTCTTGAGGTCTATCAAATTCTTTAGAGTTGAAGTAAGAGTCTACATAGGGCAGCGGGTCAAACCCATATTCATCATCGAGCTTTTTAGCTCCGTTCTTCCACTCCTCTACTTTTTTCTCCTCTCTTTGCTTTACAAAGTTCTCTGTGTACTGACCAAGTGTTTCAGCAATCTCATCTCCCCACAGGCTTCTTACGATGGTTGTGCCTGCTTGCATTCCAGGAAAGAAGCCAGAGGCAACCGTTGAGGCAAACTCATCAGCAGCTTCTCCTGAGAACCAGCTCCCATCCGAAGAGTCGGACTGAGAATCTTTTTTTTTTACATCTCCGAAATAAGCATTGTAGAACTCATCTTCATCAAGATCGGTCATCTCCTGGCCCTTCACGTAGGTATACAAATCACCAAACTTCTCTGGATCTGAGTACGCATCGTGAAAAGACTGAGCATCAAGGTCGGTCATTCCCTGACCATTGACGTAGTCATAGAGTTGTTGAAACTGTTCGTTCATTTTATCCGTTAAGTTTTCCTGACGAATCAGCTGATTGCTGACCTCCGTTAAGTCTGTTTTTCTCTGCGTTCATCTGGGCCGAAGGCACTTCTCTAAGATCAGTACCAAACGCTTCTGTTCTCAAATCTTCTAGCGTCAATCCATAAACGTCAAGCGCAACATCAAGTTGAGACAACGACGCCTGACCTTCTGCTGTGGATGGATCTAGCTCCACTTCACGAGTGATAGTATCCTTGTCGTTGGTAAACTCCATACCGCTAAGCACCACAACTCCACGGACGTTATCGAATTCAATTCTCTGAACCTTAAACTGAGCCATCTCACCGTCAGCTTCTACAGGAATAAGGTCTTGAATTGCTGGGACAGGGAATATCTGTCTGGCAGGTACTGTCGTAAACGTTCCCTCTCCAGTAGGTATATCAACAGTATCTTCTGTTTTGAATGAGGAATTGAGCATTGTGTCAACTCTGTCCTCAAACTCTTTTGTCTCCTCCTCTTTCTGGGCGGCCAGTGTTCTCTCACCAGCAGACATCGTCGTTGATGTATCTGGCTTGGTCCACGCCTTAAGACCGTCTTGGATGTACTCCTCTCTAGCCTTTTCAAGATGCTGTGGCCTCTCCATCACTTCGTCAACAGTTAGTTGAAGATTGTTTTGTTCGATGTACATCCTGATGGCTTGACGTTCAATCGGCCCTCTTTTGAGTTCGTTCTCCATGACGACTCTTGCTTGCTCTTCAGTCTCAAGCTTAAGAGGAGCTCCGTTCTTCATGAATACATCGTATCCAGTAACGTAGTCTGTTTCAACAAGGTTGGCTACAAAAGGAGCATCTTGTCTAGCGTACTGATTAAATGGTTTACCGTCGATCATCACCTCTCCATCAACCACTGAGAAAGAGTGAGCACTCGGGTCGTTCAGTTGCTGATAAACTCCTTCATAGTAGGCCAAGTCATTGCTATCTTCCAGAAAATTCTTAGCCCACGGATTCTGTCCTTGATCTGCAAGCTTACCCCTACTGACCGCTCCACCCCAAGTGCTAGAAGCGCCAGGGTCATTGGGTGAGCCAAAGTTGGTCGTGTAGTACTGCTGCGACTCAGAGATGAAAGTATTTAACTGCTGCACCATCTGATTATACTTAGCCATACCCTCTTTCGTTTCAGCGAACTGATTGATAGTGGTTTCATCTTGCAAGTAGTTAGACCAAGCATCCGCTACAGCGAAGTCTGAGTCAAACATACCCGTTGTGCTGGGTACCACTACCTCAGCAGCTGACTCGTCTACAAACTTTTGCTGATTCTCTTCGTCGGCTCTACGCTTTTCTTCAGCGAGCTTAGCCTCGTCTTCACCTATCTTCTTGAGCTCGTCGTTGTACTTCTGCTGACTCTTGAGATACTCGTTCTCAGCAACCCCAGGGTTGTAGAACTTCGTATATAACATTTGTCCTTCGGCCATCACTTGTTGTTCTCGCGGTTAAATTTACGGAGAAGCTGTCTAAAGTAAGGGCTTTGTGATGCTACTTTTTTCTCTTGATCTGGATTTAGAATGACTTCACCTCCTGTCATCTCACCAATCTTTCGACCATTACGCATGATGTCGATTGGGTTAGTAGCGTGACTGAAAGGACCTGGAGTCTTAGAAATATCTGGCTGCTTACCACCGTCTTCGTTCGTTGGCATAGCATTAAGGCCTGACAAAAGACCGCCGACACCTCCGCCACCGCCATCGGTTCCACCACCACCACCGCCACCGCCAAACTTACCAGCTGCAGAAGCGATGTTTACACCAGCTTGAGCGGCCCCAAGAGCTGTGTCAAGGAAGCCCATATTAGCTGCTCTCTTCTGTTCGTCAGCAGCAAACTGTCCAGCCTGTGCTTTCTGCTCCGCCAATGAAGCGGCATCGCCCGAACTCTGAGCTCTTCTCATTTGATCGCCGAGCAATCGCTGCATGTCTCTCACGTTAGAGTCAGCAACAGTTTGTTGTCTTCTGACGTTTGTCTCACCAACTCTCTGCTCTTCTCCAGCAAACTTAGCTAGAGCAGCTTGCTTTCTTTTTTGTGACTCAGCCTCAATGTTGCCTCTGTTCTCTGCAGCAGCTCTAGTGACCTTACCCAAACCACCGATCAAAGCTCTAGCTCCACCAGACCTGAGAGCGGCTATGTTTGTAGCCTCTTGCTCTGCGGCCTGCCTGCGGCGCATAGCGGCCACAGGGTCTCTCTTAGACTCGTCGAGATACTTCTTAAATGAAGCACCCACTTGCTGCTCTGGACCAACCTTAAGCTTCTGCTTGAAGCGAGCTGCCTGCGCCTGCTGGAACTGCTTTTCTGCTGCCGCCTTCTGCTCTGCAGCTTGAGCCTCTAGACCTTCTTGACGCTCCTTCTCTCTCTTAGCTTTTCTTCTACCACCAATACCCTTTGCAATACCTCCCAGTGCAGAGATGCCTGCAGAGATAAGCATAGGCGTAATTACTGGATCTATGGCGTATGTAAGGTTAGGATCTGGAGTCCTGAACAATATGTCCCAGATAACTGTGTCCCAGATTGTTTGCAGTAGTTCCAACATTTTACAAATATAGTTATTATGCGATTACCCGTAGTGGTTGGGTGAATCGGAGATGTGAGTGTTTATAGCGTATAGCTCGTACTGAGAAGTAGAGTCATTTTCAAGCTTTACCTTAGCCCAAGCCCCACGGATTGGATCACCGTTGACTTCGTTAGTACTTTGAGACGCAAACCATTCAAATTGATTGGCGCTGTATGAAGCTCCTCCGTAGTCATTAAACGTCAACTCCTTACCGTTTACTTTTTTTATAGTTAGATCCGTCGGAACGAATACACCCCCCAATAGAGGTCCTGTAATCATATTCTTCTTTAGAGGCAGTCTATCCAACTTGTTGCTAAATGTTATCGAACCCGTGCTTGAGTCTATAACAGACGGAATTGCATCAACGTTACTACCTAGAGGGATCAGCGTTGCCACGTTATCAGCTTCGTCTCTACCGAAAGCAGAGTACCTAACACCTTCTTTAGTTTCAAAGCTCCTTATCCTACCAGAGCTACCTAGGTCAGTAGTTACCCCTCCACTAGGTGACTCCCAGTTGTCTGAATCTGTCTCCAAAGACAGGGCGTCAAAGACCTTTACTTTGCCTGGAACAGCGTTGACAACAAAAGTTATAGAACTCGAATTACTAGTCCCGTAAAATTTAGCCCTATCAGCTGAGTCGGTGTGCTCGTGCATTAGATGAGCTATGTTGTTGTAATACGGATCGCCACTCAAGGCTCCGTTCAGACGGTAAAATGAAAACAGTCTATTGTCTACAGTCGCATACCTGTCAGGTATAAAGCTGTATCTAGACGCCCACCCTCTTGTTTTTTCAGAGTACCCGTAAGTCTTTGAGTCAGAGTCTCCTGTATCAAACGTAAAGAAAACTACCTGATCTCTTGGATCGTACCCAGAAACTATGTTGACAGGAGAAGCCTTGGACTTGTAAGTTTCAAACACATCCTCAAACGCACTGCGCATACCGATGTCTGATATAGAGACCACGTTGTTCCCCTGAACCATGCCTATCTCTTCTCTATCATAATCAATGAAATACACCGCAGATCCTGTGTTCACCACAGAGCCTACGTACGGGTCTGACAAACCAAAGTCTGCAGAAGCGTACATGGTAGACCCAAATGGATTCTCAGACACAGCAACAGTGCCACCACCATCAGCATAAGAAATTACGTTCTTATTTACTGTAGTCAAAGAAACCTTTTGCTGCTGTAACCCTATAAGCCTGTCGTTATAGTCCCCGATGTAGTACAGACTCCCGTATTTCTTATCGAAGTTAAAGAAGTTGGCTTTCGCTGGATTAAAGCTAGATAGCGTCAGGATATTGATATCTGACTGATACTCGTCACTATGAACTATAGAGCTTCTATAAAATCTTTCTCCATCGTTTTTTACCTCAACGTGGGTTCTGCCCTTAGACCAAACTTCGCTATCTTCAATATAGTCAGATATATAAGAAGTCTCTATTAAAGAGTCATTGAACCCCCAGGCTTCTGGTGGGCGACCTGTATTGAAGACCAAGGTGCTTGGGGTGTCAAGATTGTAGTAACCAAGGTTTGGCCCGTTTACTGAGGAGTACCTCATGTAAGCATCGCCTGCAATAATTATAGGTTGGCTATGCTTAGATATATCATGACACTCACCTATCTCATACCAAACCCTATCAGAGGACTCATCTCTAGGCGTCAGTATCTCTACTAACGCCTTGCTCCAATCTATATCTGAAGGAGTATCTCCGTTTGAGTATGTTATAGGCTCCCCTATAAACGGATACTCGGTGTCTGGGTCTACATAATTTACATCATCAGTAAAAGGAGAGTCACCGTTATCCCAGCGTGAGTGACTAATAGAGTGCCAGTCATAACCTGGAAACTTCTCGATATCTCCATCGTCATTGTACGGCAATCCCGCCCCAAGAGGTTCACATACCAAAAATCTTCCCTGCATAATCTTTGGCATCTTCTTGGGTGAAGAATTTTTATTTTTAGGGTAGAGGGGGTTGTCTTCATCGTCGTAATAAGTAACTTGATCAATGACTCTAAAAGACATCGGCTTATCAGAAGACGCTTTCTTGAAGAAGTACTGACCTATAAGCCCAGGACCCTCTGTAGGGGATTTCATTTGAGCGCCGCATATAATCCTCAATATATCGCCAGCCTGATAGTTGTAATCTATGATCGCACCTTTTTTCTTTTTGAATTCAGCAAGCGTCGTCAAGGGTATGTACACATACTTGTTTTTTACATCTACGACAAGATGCTGCTGCAGCTCTTTTTCCCACAAAGTGATGGCGTTGGCCCCGCCGCCTCTGATGCTAGCTGTTGTTATTGTGGGTGATGCAGTTTCGTTCGCATTCTCCCACTCTCCCTGATCAAAAGCCGCTCTAGCCTCTCCCGTACTGTAACTAAACATACGAGAAAAAGATCCCATCCCAGGGTATACGAACTGAAATGACTTAGCCCATGAGGGAGGTGCGGAAGTCATCTCCACCTCACACAAAGAAGGCGCAAAAATTTCAGCGCTGTTGTTTCTAGAATCGCCAGACATAAACTCTGAATAAAAAGAACCTATCTTATTTACAAAGCCTGGTCTGTTAAACTCGTCAAAATATACAATACCTATGTCGTGAGAGGACCCAGTTTTAAACGAGCTCACGCAGTTTCTCGTTTGAACCTTAATGCTTTTTGAAGACGTCGATCCTGATACACCAGAAAGGTTGGTCTGTATACCGCTTACGGTTGCGTAAGGTACAGTGACATTCGTATTTGTCTTGGGTATCTTATCAAACTCTACCTCAGAAGAATTATCTATAGCCGCAAAAATGAACTTTCTATGCTGCCTCTTAGTGAAGGCCGTAAAGACCTCACCAGAAGAAGCGTTAGTCTCGTCCGAAGCTGGGCTTAAATCAGCGCCGTAAACCCTTCTTATTGCGGGTATAATTCGAATACCAGTGTGAGCACTGGCCGTGCCTATGTCTTCGGCAAATAAGCTCCACTCTACCTTTACGGTGCCTACAAAATCAACTGTGTCTCCCTCTGCAAACGTAGAAGACCCACTCGGTGCGTAGTCTAAAACCATGGGCGCCTCACCATCGGCTATCGCGTAAGAGAAAGTAGCTGTTATTTCTTTAGCATTTATTGCCGAGATCATCTCTTTGTATAAGCCGTGCTGATCTGTTTCATGTAGTGACAGCTTATGATTAAACTCGAACTTTATGTCGTGGTCTTCGGTAAGGGTTAGTTGATTGCTAGATCCACCCCCTATGTGGCCTCCGTACTTGTATCCACTGCTGTCTTTTACAAATCCATACAGGATGGGGGCCGTTCCAGAAGCTCCGTAGATCTGTACGTTACTTGGTAATTCTAAATCAAAGCTTAGATTTACTTCGGTACCGTATTTATATTTATCACTGGAGCCAATACCTGACGCATTAGCAAGCTCAACGTTGATACCTGCATACGCGGTGTGATTGGTAACTATGGCGTTAGTATCTGTAGTGCCAGAGGCAAGGGTCTGGCGATGCGGTCTCCCGTTGCCAACTCCTGTATAGTTCCAAACTCTTTCAGTTAGTGTCCCGCTAACCGCATTGCCATTTGAATCTCCATTGTCATATCCCTCCTTATAGTATGAGTATGTCAATCTGTTTCCAGATATCGTCTGACCCATAGCGTATTTAGGAACATTGTCGTAGGGTTTGAGGACCGTATCTTGATCGACTGCCCTATACGCCGAATCGTTGTAGAACCTATATATCCTAGAGTGGTGATTATACACTTCCCTGTCAACGCCCATAACCTTTCTGGTTATGCTTTGATCTGGTGGGAATTCGTCCACAACAAACATCTCTGAACTATTGCCGTTTCTTCCTAGAATACGTATGTTTTTGACGTCTGGCCTAAAAAAGTCTGAACCAGTATATGAGGCGTAATTAGTAGTTATCACACATACGTTATCCTCGTTTGAGGGTGTAGACTGACTAGCGGATTGAATTCCTTGAGTCGGTATAACAGAAGAATATGCTAGCTTCGAGTACGGAGATATAGCAGAAACCTCTCCGTCTTTATACACCAGCTGAATAGCAAACTGAAAAGACTTTTTTGCGAAGTTGTTTACACCGATACCTTCATCAGTCTCAAAGGTGACTTAGGGGCAGATTTGAGTTGATGGTTTTGCGGTGGACAAAAGTATATTTTCCGCACCATCAGTAAGGTCGTCTCTCAAGTCATAATCCCCAGCTATAGCTCTGTCAGCGTTAATCTTCCTGGGCGGATGAAGTAGGCTATCCCCTGTGAAATACACAATAGTCTCAAGGCTTGTTGTCTGAGAGAAATACCCGCTGACAACAGTGGCCGTGATATTCATTTCATCACCAAAGCCCATATCTCTTTTGAGGACCTCTACGTAGTAGCCGTCATCTTTAGAGTATCTGTAAATTGCGTCCTCATTGTCGGCAGCGTATCCTGTGTCGGAATCGTCTTTACTAACGAAGAAGTATATGTGACCTCTAGAGTCGTCTTCTACAGTCCCGATGACCTTTGTTCCAGAGCCATAAAAAGGAAATCCATCGTTGCGCTCAAGGATTGTTGAATCAAAGTAAATTTTCTCCGTGCCTCTTACGTTTTTGATCACACCGCTAGTCCCTTCTCCATCATCCGAGACAGTTACATTCAGCGCATCAACCATATCAGATGGTTGCAGCATCTTCTCGTCTGTGTCAGAAACAAGACGTCTAGGTATGTTCTTACTTGTAGCCATTAGCCCTTAGGTGCTTGCTTGTAGTTCTTTCTAATTGTCTTCAACGCCTCCTCCCTAGTGAAGGTCTTCATGCGAGAGTTAGCTAGTCTACGCTCATTGTAGTACTCCGCTCTTGCTCTCGCCTTCTCGTTGGCTGGTACGTTCTTCTTGCGCTCAATGATCTTATAGTACATGTACGCACGAAGAGCCTCTTCTGTGTATACGTGAACCTGAGGATTCGTAGACCTAGCTTCGTCAGCTATGTACTCCATTACAATCTCAGACACGTTGTTTGCGTTGGACAACTCTATTCTGTTCTGATCCAAGTTGATGCGGAACTCACCGTTTTGAAACCCACCCCCCAAGCCGTACAGCCTGCCAGCTACGTTTTCATACACGTAGTTTCTAAATATCCTAGAGTCAAATCCCTGAGCGATGCTATCTGCAGTGCTTCTAGACGTCCCAGCTGTAGCTGTCTTTGAGTCCTCTCTGTCAAACAGACCGTCACCATCGGTGTCGTAGTTATTTCCAGAAGCGTCTTCAGAATACTTTTGAGAGTAGTTTATATTCTTGTTTTCGTTAAGAACGTAAATTAACCCATCAGCTCCTACCACACCGATCTTAGTCCAATCTACATAATCATCAGGGAGCACAGCTGTATCTGTAGACGAGTCTACATCTATCTTAATAGACCTTATTCTGTTTGCGATATCAAACCCTAACTCCCTAACCCCTCTCAAAGCAAAAGCCCTGATCGTGGTGTCAGGGACATTGCTTACATAGTCATCACCATCCAAAGTGATTATGAAGTCATTGATTACCTCGCTAAGCTGTATATAGTTTCTCGCCATTGGATTTCTTATTCTTGCATCTTCTGAGCCTCTTCAGTTGCGAAGAAGGATTGTATGGTCTGGTCCTTGAGTGTCAACCCAATCATAGATGCAATCTCTATAATCAAATCGTTTGTGTAGTGCTCAGGGAGCTCAAAGTCTCTACTGGTTGAAGCGTCGTACGTCTCTACGCCGTTAGTCACGTTAAAGTCAAAGTAAGGGTATTGAGACGTTCGATCATTGTCACCGCTAGCTTCAACAGACCGAGGCTGTCTGTAGTACCTGAGACTTATCTTCTTGATGGACTGAGGGAATACTTCTATGTCGTTTGACACCAAGGCCACTGGGAATGAGGTTGTTGGAGCACTCAGTGTACTACGCAGGATTCTGTCTATCTTCTCCTCGTCGTATAAGACCTCTATGTTCGTTCTAGTGCTTTGGCCTAACAGGATGCTCCCAAACGTAGTGGCTGCGATAATTCTGTACAAATCATCTGGCTTCTCGTACAATCCTGTAGTGGTGTTTGCTGTAAGCGTCTCTCTGTGAGCAAAGTATGCGAGGTCCTCTTGAATCTGCTTTCTCTTTGACTTATCCCTACCCTCGTCCAATCCTGACGCAGCGAGAGTCTTATACTTCTTGAACGAATTGAACAGCCGTGTAAATACATTACGCTGAGCAATAGACGCGAAGTCGTTGAACACAGCAGGGGTGATAAACCCGCGCTGGTCCTTGTTTGCGAGGCTCTTCAATCTTGAGTATACCTCGTTTACACTTGCTGTGCTTGCCATGAAACAAATATACAAAAAAGAAAAGCCACCTCTCGGTGGCCTTCTTTTACAGCTGTCGGTCGATTTCTTCGACCACTGGTACTGCCGCTTCTGTTAGGCAGTATCTAACAAAGACATCAAGCGGATCTTTACCAGCTGGTACTGAGACTATTAGCTGGTTCGAGTCGAACCAACGTACACCGTCTGCAGACAGTTTAATAATGTTGTATTTATCCGCCATTTTAATCTTGCTCTTCATAGCTACAGAAGGGTTGTCAAATGACTCAATAAAACCCTCTGGATCTTTCTTGGCTTTCACAAGAAGGTCGTGCTTGATTTCAGCAACTGGGCGGTCAACGTCCATTCCGTATGCTACTGCAACAGAGAATAAATCGTCCAGGTCTTTGGTTCTTAGCAAGTTAATAGCGTCATTAACCATAAACTCTTTGTCCAGTGATACCTCCTTTTTCTTCTTCTCGTCGATAAGCTCAAACATAGAGCCACCATTAGCTGAGTTAGCTGGGTGCATCATTAAGAAGTTCATGAGGTTAGGCTTCGTCTTAGGCACGAACAACCTGCCCATGCGAAAAATTACAGGGCTCTTCACAGAATTAGGCGCCTGCTCATCTTTGTAAATAGAGTTCTCTCTCTCACAGTATCTGATCTCTCTGACTTTGTTTTGATCCTTGTCATAAACAGTTACTCCGCTTTGCATAAGCATAAACGTGGCCTGGCTCTGAAGAGCCTTAAACTCGCGAGCTTCGTACTGAACTTCTTTGCGCTTGATCTTTGTCTTAGAGGGCTTGACGGCTGTTGGGGCCGTATTCTCTGTTGACACTTGCTCTACTGCAGGTGCAGCAGGTTTGCGCCCGCGTCTAGCGCCAGGCTTCTTAGTTTGTTGTTCCATTGTTATTTAATTGAATGTGTTACAAAAGTAGTAAAAGAGAAGGGAGAGCCATTCTCCCCTCTCAGTTACCGATTTAGATTAGTCGATTGAGGCGGTTCCTTGAAGCCCAACACATCTCCATCCGTCAGGAAAGAACATGCACTGTGCGGAATCACCAGTTGCGGAGAAGGTAATCGTATCAAAAGACGTGCCGCCAGCTGCGGTACTAAAGGTTACCGTAGCGTCTACCGTAGAGTTCGTGCAGAGAAAGTTTACAAAAGTTCCAACTTTTACTGCGTCATCCAAAGTCAAGTCAATACCAGACCCCAAGTTTACATGACTAGAAACAACCTCGTAGGATGTGTCGTCTCCAGCGGGGGTGTCAGGGTTGGCTTGAAAATAAAGGGGAAGGACCAAATCTGCCATAATTAAAAAGATTACGAAGTTAGAGAAAGCCCCGAAGGGCCTTCTCGTCACTTCAGGTTAATTACTTGATGACAACGTGCTGGTTAGCAGCGCGGACACACAAGTTAGACTCAGAGCGGTAGTAGAACTCAGCAACGTCCTCAGACATGTTGTTATACCCCAAGATAGAACCGCGTACCCAGTGCTCGACATCTCTGTCGTACCCGTTAGTACCCTTGTAGTTCATCTCCAAGGCAGGGGCCTTAGAGCCGCTCTTAGCGTCAACAACGTTAGCCAAAGGAACCATCGCACCCTTAATGTCGGATACAGCTCCGAGGGTTGGATCGTTCAACAATTTCCAGTCATGCTTGTGGAAGGTGTATCCACCGCGAGTGAAAGACTTAAAGCCGAGCTTTACAGCCATGTCAGCATCGTTGTTGAATGCACCGAACTGTCCTGGCAAACCAGCAGTAACCTGCGTAGCGATACCCTGAGCGAGCATATCGTCGATGTCCAAAGAGACAGCTCTGTTGACGTACATAGCGTACTCAGCAGGAGCGCCTTCCTTGTCCAATTCGAGAATGATGCCATCAATGTCAGACATGTCAGCGAAAGAACCCTGAGCGCCTCCAGATACAGTAGCGGTGATACCGCGACGGTCAACAGCCTGGAAGTACCCTTCAGAGCCAGCAGCTCCAACAGTAGAAGATGAGCCATCAGGGAGAACGATGTCTGCGTTGTTGTCCATCGTACCAGAGCCGTCAATGTTGATAGCAGACTGACCGAACAACAACATCATCTCACGCTGGTTCATGAAGCGCTTACGAGTGTCCATCTCACCCTTCACGTACCATCTGTAGTCACCATTACCCACATTCACCCGGCCAATGTTGGTCGCTTGAGAACCGTTGACCTTGTAAGTCTCCTTGGTGATGATGAATGGGTTTGTGAACTTGGCGATGTCTGGGTGGTAGAAGCTGGAAGGCTGATCCGTTCCCTGACCGTAGATGTTACCAATAATAGCGATGTTTGCACCAACAGTAGCTTCTGCGGCGACGGTTCCACCGTCAAGTCTCTTCACGAGAACCTCATCATTAGGTTGATCATAGCCAGAAACGTACAGTCTTTGACCTCCTGCAGTCAGCAATACATCGTTTAGTCTTACGGGCTCAGAGCCAGAAGCATACGCACCGACGTGCAATTCAGCCTCAGCACCATCGCTGCCTCCAGCTGCAAGAGCTCCAGTAGCTGTAGTCAAGACCTTGTGCAGACGACCTTCTTCCCACCAGGTGACTTCGTCTGCTGTACCATTGTTTCTAGTAGCGCCCGTAAGCGTCAAGAAGCCTGTGATACCCTGATCACCGTAAATGTTTACCAACAAGTCTCTGTTGTCAGGCTTGTTTGTATCGATCACCTGGCTCAACGAGATATATCTTGAAGGATCTGCGTTCAGCGTAGGTGGTTTTTGATTTGAACCGAGACCGCCGATTGCGCTCCCGCCTCTTGTTACACTATCAAGTGCCATAGTTTCTTAGTTTTTTTAGTTAGAGAAATTTCATGGTGTTATCCCCAAGCAAAGCTTCTCTCAACTGTTGAGAAAGAGCATCCGCTTGAGGGGGTGCTCCTCCTTGATTTGGTGTTGTACGACTAACGTTGGCCGCTCTGTCTACAATGCCTCGTTGCCCATCGCTCTGACCCTGCCTGTAGGCGGACCTAACGATGCTTTGAATGTTGTCAACGACGGCCCTGTGCATGTTTAGCCTATCGAAATCCCACGAACCAGAGTCATCGACATAAGGGTCGAAGAACTCATCAAGTCGGGCGTTTTTATCCACTAGACGATTCTTGTAGTCGTTTTCCAATCCGAACGTGAAGCTGTTTCCATTGCCCAGGTCAAACTCGATCCCGCGCAAATCGCTTACACTATTCCTCATGGTAGCGATCCACTGATCGTCTATTGGAGATTGAATCTCTTCTTCAGGTCTGCGCTCTGGGGCCTGATACTCAGTCCTCAATTCGTCAATAGACTTACGCGCATTCTCTGCGTCGATCTTCATTTGCAACGTGGACAGCTTAACGTCTTCCTCACTATAGATAGTGCTGTCGACCTTATACTTGCTAGAAAGAAGCGTATTGATTTCGTCTTGTGAGAGATTCGGATAATCCGAAGTCATTTGCACCTGAATCGCTGTCATGTCATCCATTTCGGAAGGATCAAGCGATTGATACACAAACCAGTCTCTCGGATCTCGACCAGTCTTTTCGACAAAGTCTGCGATCACACCGATACGTTCATCCAGCTCACGCTGTTCTTGTTGCTGAGCAAGCGTCAGATCGTCATAGGAGTTTACTTCTCTACCAAGCTTTTCGCTAAGAAACGAGAAGACAGCACCGTTGATTTGATCTTCTGAGTTCTCTTGATTGTATGATTGCTCTTGCCGAGGGGCTTCGTCAAACCTCTCGGGTTGAGCATAGGTTTCTTGTTGTGGTTGTGACTGAGGTTCTGGCTGAGACTCTTGTTGAGGTTCAGCCATAGCCTGAGCCACTTCTTCTTCAGATACAAAAGAAAATCCTGGGCCTTCGCTTTGGACTTCTTGTGTTGGGGTTGATTCGTTATTTTCCATAAATTAAATTTTTTGTTTCTATCTATTAAGCGCCTATGTAGGCAATGATTGAGCCTGAATCGAGCTCAACATTCGTCCATCTCCCATATATGGTTACACCCTTGGGAAAGGTGTTCGCAGCGTCAACCTGCTTACCACCCGTGCCCTCTTTGCCTGTAGCAGTAGTCAATGAGTGAGCTGCGTCACCTGTGCCGAAAAAAACTTCGCTGTCTTCCGCCACCAAGCCGTTAAAAGCATCGAGCACAGTGTCTTCTAGAAATGTAATAGCAACGAACACACGCCCAGTTGGTGGCGTTATAGCCGTGGCAGTGTCTAGGAATGCACAACCGAGTTGACCGAATTCATTTTGACTTCCTGGATATCCCATTATTCTTGTTTTTGCAAATATATAACTTATTTACTTCCTGTACTTTGCGACCTTTTTCTTGATCTTATCGGGCTGAGAAACAAACTGCTTACCCTTCTTGTTGCCCTCGGCTTTAGCTCTGTTTGTCGCAGCCTTCTCGCTGGGACTCAATGCTTTCCAGGCAGCATCAGGCAAGTAGCGCTTCTTCCCTTTAGACGGTTTGCCGTCAGAGGTTCTCCACTTCTGTGCCGTCCATTTACGAAGACTCTTCTGTGACTTAGATAATCCCATTAGTTCTTGTAACCTCCGCCTGCTTTCTTATACCTAGCTGCAAGAAGCTGTGCTTTACGAGCCGACCACTGCCCAGGCTTACCTCCTTTGCTACCAGCTTTGATGCGCTGGAACAGTCTTTTACGCATTCCAGGCTTGGTGTAGTTGCCTGCTTCATTGACGCGAGACTTACCCATGGTCTACCATTTTAAACTTAGCTTCCTTTACAGCACCAGGATGCGGCTTGTACTTACCCTTCATGAGGTAGTACCTGCCACTCTCTTCCATCCAGTGATATCCATCTGGTGGTGGGACGCTCATGGTCTTCTTGCTGATCTTCAGCTTGCCTCCTTTGTTGTACTTGACTGCTTTCATATTACCACTTTACTTTGTCTGCCCAGTAAGCCGCACTCATCTTACCCTTCTTAATGTTTTTGGCATGACGAGCTTTGAAGCTTGCACGCTTTTTTTGTCTAGCTGGAGTTGGGTTTGACTCCGTTACAGTATCTGCTCCCTTCTCTCCAAAGCGAATAAGCTTAACCTTGTTGCCTTCTTTGGCTAGAACCATGTGAGACTTTTTAGGGTGCTTAGGGGTGGCCTTGGGTTTGTTCACCCCTTTAAGGCTATGCTTCTTAAGTAAGTTTTTTACTCTTGTGTTTTGAGACATAATACAAATATAATCAAGAACCAAGCCCCCAAAGATCTGAGTTTAGTGATCGAACAATCTCGTTGATTTTGTCGATAATCTCTTGACTTGATGCTGAGCTATCTAGCTCTTGAATTTGTTGCTGAGGTGTTGCCATTATAATACTAATGATACAGTTCCTTGTTGAGATAAATATACTGTTGACGAAATCGTCTGGTTATCAAGCCCTACAACGAATATCACATAGTGACCTTCGGGTATTGCTGATGTTGTTGTGGCAACGTTAGTGTCCCAGAGGCTCGTACTAGACCCAGAAGTAAAGGTTCTGTCAGCCCTTAGAGTCCACGTAGACTGAGAGCCAGTTGAAGGGAAGGTTCCGATGCTCCATATTTGAGCCCTAAAGTCTAACGAATAAGCAGTAGAACCTCCTGGTTTGTGTTGAAAATCCCATCTAACCTTAGCTAATTCTGGCATCCTAAAAGAAGGCCCAGCATAAATGTTACTCATATTTTGAGTAGTGGTGTCTACTGTCCCAGAAGATACAGTGTCAAAAATCTCTGTACTCCACAAGTAGTAGTTTGTACCGAACGTACTGTTACCACAAATTATAGTCCTGTTGTCATCATCTGCATCAAACTGAAACCTACCAGTAAGTGTTGTAAGCGATTTCGGGAAACCGTTGTCTACAAAAGATAGATTGCCGCTCCCATCTGTCTGAATAACTTGACCGCTAGAGCCATCAGAACTGGGCAGAGCGAGGGTTAGGTTTGAACTAACCGTCGATGGCACTGTAAGTGTTACAGAGTTAGAGCTATCTGCATCTTTGATTATCACCTGACCTCCAACAGATCCATTGCCATTAACAATACTTCTTCCAGTGGCTTGAACATACCCCTGAGGGGTTATCCTAGCCACCTCAGTAGATGAGTTATCAAAGATGAGATTATTACCTCCCATCTCCACAGTCCTGTCTGCAGATAGGGTCTGATCGTCAGAACCAAGATTTGTGTCAGCACCAGCATCAGACCACGATAACACACCAAACCCATTGGTTGTCAATACTTGATCCGCATCTCCATTTGTTGTAGGTAGAGTAAGTGAATAAGTAGCGGATAGAGACCCAGGAGCTTGAACGCTTACCCCGTATGTGTTGTCAGAATTATTAAACAAAACACTTCCTGGGCCCGAAGTATATCCTTTTGCGGTAATGCGTCTTCGGAACTCGGCCTCTCCATTGTTGGTTATTTTAGCTGCGTCAGAGACAGCACCATCAAAGGTCAGAGTATTACCGTCTAGGTCAATCGTCCTATCGGTAGCAAGAGTCTGATCGCTATTTCCTAGGTTTGTGTTTGTATCAGTAAACGTACTGAACGAAAGAACACCAGCTCCATTAGTGGTTATCGCCTGACCAGTCGTTCCGTCTGAACTTGGGAATTGCAATCCCTGAAGGTTGAGCTCAGAGCCAGTAGCTCTAAGATACTCGTGAGACAGGTCGTCGATTTTAAATTCACCTCCATTTACATCTATCTCCTGAGTCTCACCAGCGATATCGTAAACATGGCTACCTGTTGCTGTAAGGTCTCCAGTAGAGATGTTAGTGTTGGTATCTGTTATATCACTGGTTAGTGCTATTGTGCCTGTTCCGCCTGGTATAGTGTGTGTATTTAAGGTGCCACTAATTTCAGCATTACCATCTATATCTAGGCTGTCTGCCTCTAGTTCGCCTGTAATATTAACACCATCTGATTTCGTGCTGAGTTTTAGATTGTTGTCATAGCGCAGAGCCACAGGGCCGTTCTCTGTGGCAGTGATCATCAATTCACCAGTGGAACCTAAAATTGATACCGTGCTTCCCGTGATAGCGTTACCATTCACATCTAGGTCACCACCAAGCTGAGGAGTGGTGTCCTCCACAACATTCTCCAACCCTCCTGCAGGGGTTCCGATCAGGTCGGAGTATTCGCCTGTTGTTGCGACTGTAGCAAGAGTGGTTGGTGTGGCTACGCCAGAAGCGTTACCAATCCAGGCCTGACCATTGGGGATATTAGGAACATCGTTAGCTCTTCCAGCACCCATGACAATGCCTGAGATCTTGTCAGTAGACGTGTTAACCTTGATAATAATCCCAAGGTTTTGAATGGCGTTGGTTCCTGTTGGCTTTGTCGTAACCCACCCACCAGAAGCACCAAGATATACGGTCTGACCCTCTGTGTAGATAGAAGCGTCAGGCACGTCAACGTTGTTAATAAACCCAAGGGCAATACCCTGACCCTCCCCATCGTCGGCGAGATCCTCGTCTAGAACAAAGTGAGCTGGGTAGTTTGTTGCTGCATCAGCAGCGATAACTTCAGCTAGATTCCCTACGCTACCAGTAACGTGAACAGGAGTTCCCTTTGGAAGTGGACCACCACTTACGTTCTTTACGCTTTCTGATATCGTCTTAGGATAAGCAAAAGAAACAACTCCAGCTCCGTCAGTAGTAAGTACCTGACCGTCCTCTCCGTCAGCAGACGGCAAAGTATAGGGGTTGGATGCGTCATTTACTTTGAGGTTCTTCACCTCAAGGGTCTCAGTAGATGAATCGTACGTCAACCCGCTAGCGTCAGTATGAAGCGTTTGATCACCTGTTGCGTCAGTAGCAAATACAGGGAAGCATGTTGTATCAGAACTCTCGTCTGTAAGAGCTACGTCAGAGGCTGTTCCGTCGGAACTAATGGTAAACCCATTCGCTGTTATAGAACCAAATGATATGTTACTCCCAGCAGTGATGTCTACAGTGTCGTCAGCCGTTGGATTGCTCATTGTAAGACGAACAACACTTTGATCCCCGTTTGAGTCGCTAGCCTCAATGGTTTGATCATCAACCACAAAATCTACGTCATTAGTAGCGTCCTGATAAGTAACGGTTATACCCGTTTGCTCCCCAGTGTTGCTGCTGTCTATTAAGTTGCCAGCATAGTCCTCTACTTCTTCTTGAGTGAGCGTGGTGTTTGCAAGCGTATTATTGAGCGTGATAGTGTCACCGCTCCTAGATATGCTCATGTTAGTGCCAGCTTCGATGACAACATCGTCGCTATTTGTACCATCTGAGATTCTTATCTTCTCCTGAGTGGCGACGTCTCCGTCTTGAGCGGTGATCGTAATAAGATCCGAACCTACAGATCCGTCCTCAAGGAGTACCTTCTTCCAAGCAGTGTCGTCACCAAAGTAAATGTTTCCGCTTGTATCAGCGTACAAGCCACCCTCTATAACAGCTGGTGTCGCTTGATTCTTAATCTTAACAGCGCCATCGAGGTTTATATAACCAGTGCCGTTTGCTACAATATTTATGTTCTGATTAGCCGAGTCTGTCGTTATGCTGTACGTCTGAACGTCGAGATTACCTCCAAGGTGAGGACTGGTATCTTCTTGCACGGAGGCCAGTCTGTCAGCCCAAGTTGTGTCATAATTAGCTCCACTTGCTTTTACAAGAGACTGACCAGTGGTTCCTCCAGCAGCCACACCTTGGCCTGGAACTCCAGCAGAGCCAAGATTTATAGTCCCACTAATAACCCTCTGAGTGGGCGCAGTAATACTAATCGTATTTACCTGCGGGGCCGAGATTGATATAACACTGGCCTGAGTAGATGATACGATTATGGAACTCATTATACCGTTACATCTTCTACAATGGTGAACAACCCATGAAGCCAAGTCCTAACAGCTGTGCCGTCATTAGTTTGAAGATCATACACATACGTGCCCGAGCTCCACAGCGCAGCATGAGCTGCAGTAATGTCGATTTTAAGCTCTTCTCCAGTTACAGTAAAGTTGCTTGAGGTGGTAGCATAAGTAGTATTCCCGTTAGTTGGGCCTCCCGTACCAGTATCAGAATCTCTGATCTCCATCTCCCACACAGTAGCGGGGTAGTCATCAGTGAGAGTCTCATTAAAATCTATAGTAAGGCTAAACGTATCTCCCTTTCTGCAAGTGATATCAAGCCTTGATGATCTGTCTAGATTAACTGCTGCCATGATTATTGCTGTCCTAGAATGTTATCTACTGCTTTCTCTATATCTGGGGCTTCGCCCTCTTTAGGTGCGCCTCTAAGTTCTCCTCTCGCGCCTTGACGCTGAGAAATAAGCTTGCTTTGCTGAACGGCTTGCTTTTTAATTCTATCGTCCTTGCGATCTTCTTTGAGCACTTCCAGCTTCTCTCTAAACTCCTGCTCTTCAGTTCTAAATCCGAGAGTGGCCTGAGCCCTAATAAGTTCAATCTCTCTTCTCAGCTGGTGAAGGGCTGTAGCTGTATGAACCTCGTACTCTGCTTTCAGCTTGATCTCAGCAGCCTTGAGCTGAGCCTCCAGCTGCATCTCCTGCTGCCTACCCTGTGAGGCGGCTTGCGCGGCCTGGGCTTGAGCTTGAGCTTGCATCTGAGAGTTCTGCTGGGCCATCTGCTGGTTAGATTGCAAACGCTTCTTGCGTCTAACAACGAGAAGTCTTTCAGCTTGGTTTACATCCTTTAGATTTCTGATCGCAATGGCGTCTTCAAGATCCAACTCTTTCTGAGACAAGGCCATCTGTATATTCTGCTCAAGAAGCATCTTTTCACTCTCTTCCATATTCTTAACCACCTGCACCCCAAAGTTGTACAGCATAAGGTTTTTGAAAGAAGAAAGAACCTTCATATTCTCCTGCCCTATAGCGTTCTCGTATATGTGATACAAGACAGACTCGGGGTGTATAACCTGAAGACACTTAACGATATCGGAGCAAACCTTCTTGAAGAGAACCATAGAAGCGTTCGTGATATCGTAGATCGCATTGTTACCCGCAGCAATGGCTTGCTCGCGAACACCGACCAAAGCATCACCCTTGGGAGAGCTAGCATCCATAGCTTCGTTGATGCCTGTAGTATCTCTTATCAGCCTCAAGTAGTGATTGTACAATCCAATCAACTCATTGATGTTTCTGATACTGTTTCCGATTTCTCTAATCGGTGGGTTTTGGAATCCTCCGTCTGGATTCTTACTTCTGTAGTAGAAGACACCAGTCTGTTCGTAGATGTCGTGCAGCTCAAGCGGTTGAAGCTCCCCACCCTTACCTACCTGAACATTCTCCAAGCCTTCGATGTCAATAATCAATCCATCTGGCTTAGCTTTAGCCACCGCCTGTTGAATTTTAAGGTGCGTTAGTTGAAGCTGATCGGCAAAGCCAACGCAACTGTCAACCAACGACTTCGGCATCATATTCTGAATGTTGGTGGCAACAACAGAGTACGACATATTCACACTAGAAATGTCGTGGATGTTTTTAGGCATGTTTGTTTTAATGCCATAATCGAAGAGATATTCTTCACACCCCATGACGTAGCATCCGCCGTACACCGTGGCGTTCTCAACCTTTTTTACCTCTCTCTCAAATATAGAGTTCTTAGGCTTCTTGTAGGAGCTGCCCTTGTAGTAAAGATTCTTATTTCCGTACTTATTCTCCTTATCTTCAAAGTACATCGTATCTACAGAGATGAACTCAAAGCTGAGCACATCAACCATAAACTCGTCGTACCCGTACACGTTTCTGTTCGCGTACTGATCGTAAGAGCTTTGAGTAATCTTTGAAGCATCGTAGCCGTACTTCTTAGAAGCTTTACCAGCAATCTTCTTGTAGTCCTCGTCTGTAAATTGATCTCCAGCTCTACGCTTGAGCTCTTGAATAGAGATTCGCTCTATGTGCCCAGCATATACAATGTCTCCAAAGTTTGGGTCTTCGGTGTAGCTATGAATAAAGTTTGCTGGATCTACATAGTGAGTCTTGATCCCCTGAGACGGATCGTTACTCCTTTTGACAACAGACATACCAAGGGTAGCTATGTCATTTACACACCTTCTGTAAACAGAGTCAGCAAAGTCATTCCACTTAAGAGTCATGTTCGTGGCAACCTGAGCCGCCACCTCTCCAGAGGTTTTAAGGTTTGTATCCAAAAAAATCTCCGCCTCCTCTAGCGTGTCTGGAGTGTCCTTCGTGCCCATGTCCTTCCCAAGCATCTGCTCGATCTGCTTTAGACCTGGCTTAGTCTGAACTTTCATCTCAACCTTGCGCCGCTCTCTATCTTTCTCCGCAGAGGAGAGAGGATCGACAGCTTCAAGGTTGGGGTACGGCTCGCGAGAAAGTATCTTGTTGACTACGATCCTTACGAACTTTGGCAAGATGGGGACTGGGGTAAAGTCCAAGTTGAGCATACTGCCGTCCGAGTTGTTCGGGTCGAGGCTGTTCAATAACTGCTTGTATATAGATGTATCTTGCGTTCCGTTCGCGTACGCTCGGTTCCTATCAAACACCCTACGTCTTTTTCTGTAGAGTGAGTTTTCCTCCTCGATCTTACCCCACTGATCTTGGATGGCTTTAGCGTATCTCAGCCCGTATTCCTTTTCCTCCTTTTTCTCACGGGGGAGCAGGGGGTCAGGAAAGCCGCTACGCTTTTTTCCTTGGTTATCGTACATCTATAGTATCTCTGCAGTTATACTTCCATGCAAATATAGTAAATTCAAGAGTGCCAGGATTTTGCCTTGTACCTCCTAAAGAATTTCTTTTCGTCGAAGTTAGTCTTCTTTTTTTCTTTTTTAAACTTTTGAGCAGCCAGCAGAGCAAGTCCAGAACTAATTGTCAAGTCAAACTTTGTTCTATCTGATATCTTATACCCAATCCAGTCCTCTAAAGTTCTGTCAAAATACATCTTACCGAACTCATCCGTCTCTGGATTGATACCCACATGGTTGTGTATGTACGCTTCTATCGCTTGGGCGTGAGCATGGATGACATCTTGAGAGTTTGAAGGTATACCTTTGGTCCTAACTTTTGTTGTGGAGTTCGGGGCTTTGAGGTGCTCTGGTCTATCCATTAGATACCCATCGTAACCTCTTGACTCAAAGTATCTTACAATACCGTACTTATTGTTTTCTACGAGGAGAGGATATCCATAAAAGAATGCAGCCATCAGTACGTCTTCATAGAAGATCTTAGCGAGATCTGGACGCGAAGCGTACTCAACGACAAACATATTAGATGGGTGGTTCATACTGAACTTGTTGTATAGATGTAAAGCACCCTTAGACCCCCTGCCGTCCAGCACAGCGTCGAGATCGTAGGAGTCAACGCCACCGCACCCAAGATCTTTATTGGGAGCTACCTTCTTACCTCTTTCAGTTGCAGTCTTATTCCTTAACTCTTTAGGCGGCATCCAGGATACCCTGAATCTTCCGTTTGGATCTGGAGAGAACACCACCTCTTTATCCATCTCTTTCCACATGAAGTTACCCCTAACCACGGGGTTTGGATACATGTCTTGGTTGAATTCTATCTGCTGATAGATCTTACCGATGTTGAAAATGCTTCCCTCGACACTGTCTCTAAAAGCCTCATCTTCGGTAAATGGGAACTGCCTAACAACCTCGTTCAACTCAGAGGCGTCAGACTTAAGAGACTGACGCTCGTTCTTCAGGTACGTCTTCGCCCCTTCTTCAATGCGATCACCGTCAAGGCCGTCCACAGGATCACTAGGATCGTCAATGACGGGTTCTCCATAGTTGTCAAAAAATCCCTCAAGTGCTTCATAGGCTGGTATAAATATGCGGTAAAGACCAGTCTTAGTCCTACCGTTTGCATTACGTTCGTTAGGGTTGCTGTCCTCCCACAGGTTTCGGTATTCCTTACCGCCCTTGTCCATGGGATTTACAGTACTGCCCACCAAAGCCTTTCCCACAACCTTACGGCCCACGATAAGACACGTACGCTCAATACGCCAAGCCTCACGAATGTCGACAGGCTTCTCCCACTTACCTGCCTCATCAAGGTAGAGCATGTGAAGCTTCTCACCATCGTATGCGTTGTTGGTGGTGTTCTTCCAGTTTATGACCGTATTAAGAGCGTCCCCCTTCTGCGAAGTCTTATTCTTCTTCGTGATTCTCTTACTCGGCTCGCGAAAAGCCAGCTCCATGCGCGGATTGGTCGTTCCATCTTGAATAGGTTTAAAGAAGAAGGGGTACGACTTAA
>Ga0070754_10000775_pt1 | contig 28016 bp, 25 predicted proteins | sample VirMetDEL_Sep_01_FD_75181 | JGI IMG/M metagenome (GOLD analysis project Ga0070754, IMG submission 75181) | Aqueous microbial communities from the Delaware River and Bay under freshwater to marine salinity gradient to study organic matter... | ecosystem: Environmental > Aquatic > Marine >...
GTAGATATATCTATATTATCTATAATTTTTATTACTTTTGCTTTAGCTAGTAGAATGGCAAATGTTAATCTAGGAATAATGCAATTTATTAAAAATTTAGTTATAGGAGCTTATCCATCGATTATTATGTTGGTTATGATTACTTGGTTAATTGTAATAAATGCTACTTATAGAAAAGAAATTAATAAGGGTACTGTACCAAGTGAATATAATTCATTTTCTTTTATGTCTACAGTATTAATATTAATACAATTAGCTTTATTATTTAAAATCACACATAATGAAGTAAATAATATACAAGATCCTAATGCAAGTTTGATGAAAAGTTTAAGTTTTTTATTATCTATATTAAATTTTTTATTTATAGGTATAATAAACATTATATTAAAATTTTTTATTACTGATGGTTAATAAATTTATAAGTAATACCTAAATCTGTATCAGTTTCCCATATACCAGATATTTTTAATAAGAAATCATAATTACTTTTTTCATGAATATTATTAATAATATCATCTGTAAAAATTTTAATACTACCTTTAGATATTTGCTCTTGAATTCTGTATAATAATATTTTGTTTTTTTTTGAAAAATTAACTAAAATATCGTTTTCTATACTAATTAATTTATTAATTAGTGATAAATTACTATTAATATCAAAAGTACATTTATATTTATTATAATATTTTTCTAATGTAGCATTTATTAAAGTAAATTTTATATAAATACTATTAAGCGTAAAAATATTATTAGAATACAATGTTCTGATAAAATTACTTTCTTCCATAACAGTATTTTTAACAGGATCTTGATAAAATATTTTATTATTATCAAACTGTTCTATATCTATAATTATATTCATTATTACTATTATTAATAATAATAATGCATTTAAGTAATATTGGATATGGTATGAAAATTATATAAAAATTTAATAGTTTCTAAAGATAATTCTGGATGATTATCTAGATTAGCAATTGTATTATTTGCTTGATTAATAATATTATTAAAATGTTCTATTTTAATTTCTAAATAGTTTATCCATAAATCAGCTAATTCTGGATTACTACTTTTTTTATTTTTAAATTTGTCAATTAATTCATTAAATTTTTCCATAATAATTATTAATAAGTATTAATAAAATAAAGATTATGTATAAACTTATATAAGTATGAAGTATTATGATACTCATTTTGAAGATTATATAAATAGTAATAATAGTAGTGATTTACATCCTAAATTAAATATATTATATAAACAATTTCCAGAAAAAATAGAAGATTTAAAAAATATTATATTTTTTGGTCCTAAGGGAGTAGGAAAATATACACAAATGTTATCATCAATAAAAAAATATAGTCCTACAAATTTAAAATATGAAAAAAAAATTAGTATTAATTATAATAAAAATACTTATTATTTTAAAATAAGTGATATTTATTTTGAAATCGATATGTCATTACTAGGATGTAATTCTAGAATGCTTTGGAATGAAATATATAATAGAATAGTGGATATAACTCTAGCAAAATCTAACTATAATTGTATTATAGTATGTAAATATTTTCATGAAATTCATAGTGAATTATTAGAAATATTTTATAGTTATATGCAAAGTTTAAATAATGAATTAATAAATCTTAAATTTATTATTATAACAGAACAAATTAGTTTTATACCAGATAATATAATTAATTGTTGTCAATTAATTTCTGTACCTAGACCAACAAAAACTATGTATAATAAATGTTTAAATAATAAAATTAAAAAAGATATTGCACTTGAAGAAATTTCTAATATAAAAAATGTAGAATCTAATATTACACAATTAAATGATGATATGAAATTAATTTGTAATAAAATTATTAATGAAATTATAAATATAGATGATATGAAATTTGTAAATCTCAGAGATATGTTATATGAGATATTTATTTATAATCTAGATGTATCAGAGTGTTTATGGTATATAATTAATTATTTAATTAATAACAAAAAAATTAAAGATGAAGATATAAGTTATATATTTTTAAAAACATATAATTTTTTTTTATATTATAATAATAATTACAGACCTATTTATCATTTAGAGAGTTTTATATTTACTTTAACAAAGAAAGTTCATGGATTTACATAATGCATGTGATATATTAGGATTAAATATACCTTTCTCTCTTAAAGACGCAAAAAAAGCATATTATACTTCTGCTTTGAAATATCATCCAGATAAGAATACAGATAACAATGCACATTCTAAAATGCAGGAGATATCAGCTGCATATAAAATTACTTTATTATATCTAGAATGTGAAGATACTATTAGTAATACAGATAATAATTATAATTCAATAATTAATAACTTATTTGAAACTATTTCAGGATTATCTTTAACAAAAATTAATCTATCTGAATTTATTATTAATTTAAAATCGCAATATCAAAAAATATCAATTAAAACGTTTCAAGATATTGATAAAAATAGTGCAATTAAGTTATTTGGATATATAGAACAGTATGCTGATATCTTGGGATTAGATGATCAAGCTATTTCTAATATGAGAGAGATAATAAAAGAAAAAATAAAAGATGATATAATTTATATTTTAAATCCAAGTTTAGATAATTTATTTAGAGCAGATATATATAAATTTAATTATGAAAATTTAGACTTATGTATTCCTTTATGGCATGAAGAACTAACATATGAATTAGATAATAAATCATTAATTATTAAATGTATTCCTGATTTACCAGATTATATATCAATAGATAATAATAATAATTTAAAAGTTAATATCTCTCTATCTATAAAAAAATTATTTATTGATAAAGAAATCAATATAAATATTGGAGGTAAAGAGATAAAAATTTTAGCAGAAGATTTAAAAATTAAAAAATATCAAATATATACATTAAAAAAACAAGGAATACCATTAATTAATACAAATAATATATATAAAGTTATAAATGCTGATATTATTTTTCATATTGAACTATTAGAATAATCTTATTATATAATATATGGAAGAAGCATTACATAAAGCATATAAAATAGTTAGTAATAAAGTTAATAAAATTAAAAATAATAATCTGTTATTTATTAAAAATAGATATAAGCAGAAAAAAACTAAAAAAAGGCATTTTCGTAAGAATAAATCTATTAAGAAAATGAAAACACGAAGAAGACAAAATGGTGGTCATAGAACTGAATGGCATCTTCATTCTAATAAGTAATTAAATAATACAAAAAAAAATATATTATTTAATTTATTATTAATTATTATTATTTATAATTTATTATTTATTATTTATTATTTATTTTACTCTGCTCCCTTCTTCTTACGTACAACTTTCTTTTTTGGCTTTTCATGCTCTGGCTCTGGCTCTGGCTCAGGCTCTAGTGCTACAGCTTCTTTTTCAGCATCTTCATCATCACTATCTTCGGCTACTTCAATACCAACAGCGTCAATATCATGATCATCATTATCTTCTTGAGACTCTAGTTTAGCTACTTCATCTGGTTGAAGACGAATAAAACATTTACCAGTCATGCTTTCCTTAGGCTTAACTACAGCTTGTACAAGTTTCCAAGTACAACCAAATTTACCATTTGCAAACCAAAGACCACCACAACGAATAACTACAGCTACATTTGAACCCTTACCAATGAGTTCCATTGGAGAATAATCCGAAATTACACCAGGCTGAAATAGAGGTTTTTGGGTAAGATCATAAATTTCACAATTAAATGTATCCTCCCAATAATCCAGCTTAATTTTAAGAGTAGGAGGACGTGTCATATCAGGTTCTCCTGTTTCTTGATCCTTAGGATATTTTAGCATAGGATGAAAGAGTGCATCAACTACTTCTGGAGTCATTTTACTCTTATTCATCCATTCCTTAGAATGATTTACACAATCTTCCTTGAGCTTTTCCTGAAATCCTAACATGTTATTAAGAAATGCTTTTGTTGCGTCGTTACTATATTCGTCTTTTGGAAACTGAATAGCGAGATCAAATGATTTACGACCCGATACCTCATCAGTAAACTCATTTACACCCCAAGTAAGCATTAGGGGAGTAGAAAGATAAAGAGGTTTATTAGTATGAGAATTTAGGATACCAACCATCTTACCCCCAGACTTATTAGTCTTAGGCTTAACATATTTGGCATCATTAGCGAAATTAAAAGTGGTTGCATTAATAATCTGGTTATCGGTAGAACTCATGATTGTTTGTTATTTATTATTATAGGCGTGTCTCTAAATCAATTTTATGAAAAAATACTCTAATAAAAGTATTAGTAGTTAAATATCAAACCTAAATAACTGTTAAAAGATAAAAATATTTTATTAATATTATATTAATATATTATTTTATATTATTAAGTATATTATTAAGTATATTATTGCAATTATAATAGAATATTTTTGCTATTGATAAGTATTTGAATATAAATAGGTAAAAAAATTTAATATATATTACTGGACTTTTTTTAAACAAAAAATAATAAGTTAAAAAACTATTAATATATAATAATATGAAATTTTTCCTATTAATGATGTTATTTTATCTCTGTAATAGTTATAAATATTTTTATGGAAGTATCAATAGACAATATATTAAAAAAAAATTTAATATTTATGGTTTAGTAGAAGATCATCATATTATACCTAAACAATTTAAAAACCATCATAAATTAAAAAAATATAATTTTAATATATCTCAATCTTCTAATATTATGTTAATGCCTAATAAAATAGGAATAGAAAAATTACATACAAATCGTATGTTACACACTGGGGGACACACACAATATAATAGATATGTTGGTAAAATGTTAGAAAACATAGATAATGAAGATGATATAAAAAAAATAATATGGTATTTAAGATATTGTATACGTAATAATAATAATAAAAATATAATTCCTATTGCTTGGAAATAAATAACTTTAATTAAATATTATATTAATATTTTTGATATAATATTTATATTATTAATTATTTACTTGGAGGATGTAGCTACCTTATCAGACTGCTTCTGAAAATGGGGGCTCATGTACTTCTGTAGATTGAAGTATGTAAGCTCATCATTGGGCTTAAGCTTGAGAAGGGTAGATAGCTGACTATCAGCATTAATCTTACGACCATTCTGAGGATCCTGAAGCTTATTGGCACGAATGTAAGTGTTAATTTCACGAGTTACATCGGTACGAGCCATCTCGGTACCCTTATCCTTACCAAGGAAAGCAGCTAGCTCATTGCTGATAAGAGTAGGCTTGACAAATCCACTAGGAGAACGATTACCAGCCTTGCGCTTACGCTTGGCACTAGCCTTCTGTGCACTCTTAAGCTCACGACTAGCTTTCTTCTCAAGATTGCGGAACTCACTGCGAAGAGCACCAAGAGCGACAGTGACAGCCTGAAGATGCATCATGAAATTTGAGAAATCCTGCTGCATACCATCCATCATCATGGTATCAGAAGAAGTATCAGTTACAGTAGAAACAACTGCTTCGGGTACAGGTTCAACAACCTTAGGAGTAGCGGGTTTTTTAGGAGTAGTAGCTTTCTTAGGAGCCTTCTCCTTAACAGGCTTTGTAGCCTTAGTCTCAGTGTTATCAGGTGTCTCAGTGACAGCAACCATGGGCATTTTCTTTGCTTTGGGCATTATATACTATCATAATAGTTATTTTTTTAAGTGTTTTAACGCAATATATATTATATTGTGACTTATATTCCTCTAAATTCCTAAATATTTACGAAATTGGTGCAACTGATTGATACAACCAAGGAAGACATTCTGCAGCAGAATTATTAATTAAAGTTAGTGCACATAATACATAATTAGCTCCCAATGATTTACTTGCATCATTAACTCCACGTTTTATCATAGTTTCCATTATTTCTAATGATATTTTTTGAAGATTATTTAATGATTGATTTGGTAATAATGTTAAACTTACTCCTCTAAATGGGTCCCCTATCGGAGGACAAATTTCTCTCTTAGTCGTATTATTTAAACCTGCTCTATATGTCCAAATATCAGCTAACTCTCTTATATATCTTATTAATAGAATACGGCTTTGTGATATATCATAAAACCATTTATGATCGGTATAATTTCCTAGATTATCTATATCTTGAAATAATGCTATTATTCTTAATTCAAATACTTTTAAAGGATCTAGTTCTTCTGATTTTTCCAATTCAATTATTATGGATTCTTTAAATAAACGAGATAATTTTAATAATTTATTTATTTTTTTACGTAAATCTTGTGGAAAAGGTTTTCTATTATATGGATTTGTTACATTTTTTCCATTTTTTAATAATAAATTATATAATGAAAGTATATCAAAACCATATATCATATCATCTGTATCTTTATAACTTATAAATTGATTTATTGATATTTCTTTTAAATTTTCCATTGTAAAAAAATCTGTATCATTTACACAAAGATGTCTTTTTATATATGCTGGACCATGTAGATTATTATATATTTTAACTAGTTTATTTCTAGCCACTCGTTGTATTATTATTATGTTACTTGATAATTTTAAAAAATTATAAATTCTAATTTCTAATTCATTTTTAGTTCCTGTAATTCGAATTTTATAAAATCTACATATTTCTTTAAGTAAAGCAACTCTATAATTATTATTAATTAAAAAATTATATTCTGTATATTTTGGTATTTTAAAATTTCTTTCTGTTATATTTATCTTTTTAAATGATTTCGGTATTTTTTCACTTAAATTTTTTATTATTGAATTTGGAGATAAACTATCTTTATAATTTACTGCTTTCATACTATATATTATAATTATAAAATCTTTAAATATTGTTTTTTATTAATACAAGATTTAAACTAGTGCTATTTACACGTAAAAAAAATATTAGTATGTATTTAATTAATAAATAGAAATCCATATGATTTTAAGAATACTTTTAATTCTTCTTTATTTTTAAGTTTTGTTTTTTGTTCAAATTTATTTAAGTTAATATTTGAAGTATCAAACATTAAATATGAATTAAATAAAGTTAATTTGTCTTTTACATAATCTGTATTTTTTTCAAGCCAGTCATAAAAATCTAATAATGACTTGGATTTTTTATATTTTATAAAATATTTTAATGTTTTATCTAGTGTATTATATTTACATAAATTATAATTATAATCTGTACCTGAAACTACACAAATTTTTTTAAATTCATCTAATGTAATATTTAAAGTATTTAGTATTTTTTTTGTATCATACATAATTGTTGTACATTTCATAATACTAACATATCTTAATACTCTTGGACATCCATAAACAAACATATCTGTATCTTCACTCATACAAGCCCACGCTTTTTGTTTTATAACTAAATGTGCGCATAGTTCATCTGCTTCTTTATCTGCATTAAAATAATTAACACCCATTAATTCTAATAATTTTTTAACATTATTTATATCATCTTTTTTTAATTTAATAAATTGTTTTTGTAGATTATCTAGCTCTTCTTTTAATTCTTCATTAACTTCACTGTTTTCAAGAACAAGATTTTTAATAATTAAATTATATTTCTCTTTTGCTTCTTCTTTTTTTATTTTTCTATTTTTTAAAACATCATATTTTTCTTTGGGAGACTCTCCATCAAATATAAATATAGGAATAATTTTATAATATAATAAACTTGAAACTAATTGATACATGTTTTCTATTAAACTATTTTCTGCTAAAAATCTATACATATAAATACTTGCATCTACTACTATTACTTTACCTTTTAATTCCCAAAATGTAACTTTATTTATTGAATTGTTACATGTTTTTTGGATAAATTTGTTAAGATTTTTTATACCCATTGTACCATTATATTTTACTTTAGAATAATCTCAATTTTTTATCAAATTGACAAAAAATTGACATTTCGCTCAATCAGTACTAATTTATCTCTATAATAGACATTCTTGAAGTATATTTTAAATATTCATTTTGTGAATAATATAATTTATTAACACAATCCAGTAAATTTATAATATTTTTTTTATCATATAAATTTTCTATTAGTGCAAAAAATTTATTATTAGTTGTATCAGAATTATTTAATCTATAATATGTTGGATTATTATTATAGCACCATGTTAAAAATTCATTATAATTACTCAAAAATATACCACTCAATATATAATAACAAAATACATTAGTTTTCTCTCTATACATAGTTTTTCTGATAATTGTACATTCAGAATTTTTTCTATACAAATGTTGATATCTTAATCCCATAAAACTTAATATTTTATTTATTTGACTAGCTGCCCATAATCTTTCTATTTCTAAACACATATTCATGTATAGTATAAAATCTTTTTTATTATTTTTATCTTTTAGAGTATTATAACTGAAATAGGCACAATTAATTATTCTAGCCCATGTTTCTGTATATGCTTCTTCAAGATTAAAATTAATTTCTAATGGAAATAAATTTTTAATTTTATTTTTTAATCTTTCATTATTTAATATCATATCTAGTCCAAAACTATGAAATGTTTCATGAAAAAATACTTTTAACCATTCTTCTTCTCTCCAAATAACTATTTCACCATTTTCAATACAACTTACTGTCATTGCAGTATTAATATGTGTCTCATCCAATATATCTCTATTATCCTTTGGAATTTTCTTTTCATATGGAGTTGGATATAAATAAATATCTAATGATTTATTACATTTTTTTAGTGAATAAGAACAACATGTATATAACCATGAATACATTAATTTAACATTATTATCATATTTATCTAAATTACCTAATTCAGCATCAGAAAATATTACAAATTTAATGTTTATATTTCTCTCCAATATTTTACAAGAATATTTTATTTCTTTTTTTCCATTTTCTTCAATATATTTTTTTATATATTTCGGAAAAAAATTACTATTATAAATAGAAGGTTTTTGTGTATCTCTATATGCTGTAATATTTGATTTAAAACAATTATAATTTATTTTATTATTTACATATTTCATTCCATTATCAATATCTAAATAAATTGATTCTAACAATTTTTGTAAATTTTTTACATCACGTTTAGAATATTCTAAACCACATTTTGGTATATAAGGTAAAACTTTCTTAACAAGATATCCTGATTTAGTATCAAAATTCATATTATATATTACTAATATATCATATAAAAATTTTAAATTACTTTATTTTAACTTATCTCTTTTCTAATTTCCATTAAATTATTAAATACTTCTACTGGTTTTCCACGCCCAACATAATGTACTAATTTAGCCTTTTTTGTTGCTCTTAATAATTTTTTTAAATCTTCATTTTGAGTAAATTTAGCTCTCATAGCATTAATCATTTCTTTTTTATCTCTACCTTCAAAAAAATCACTATCTGCTTTAATCTCTTTTGGTCTTAGTTGTTCTAATTTATATTTTCCTGTTTTTCCTCCAGCAGCTTTTGCCATTTCAGGTTCTCTTGAAAGTGTTGTATTTGAATCAAGAGAGAATTGATTATAAAATTCTGGATTTTGTCTTTTAAACTTAGATCCTTGATAATAATGTTCTACTGATAACCATTTTTTTCCATCTAATTCAAATTCTTGAGCCCAAAAGTTTGATAATTTTTTTCTCCATTCAGGAATAGATGCTAATTCAATATATTCACCATAACCTTCAGGTCCTATATCTTCTCCAGAACCTTTTCCTGGCTTAGGTTTATCTCCTGATCTTGAATAAAACTGAAATACTGTTCCTTCATTATATAAATCTGAAGGCATTTTAGGTTCAGGTTCTTCTATAGATGTTTCTATTTCTACTATGGGTGCATTTTCATTTCCTTCTGGTTTCATAATATCTATCTCTTTTATAGTAATACTTTCTGCCATATCTTTAAATTCAGGAATTAAATAATAAGGTCCGGCATTTTTCTCTAAACATTTATTTTTTATTAATATTTTAACATCATATGGTAATTCATTAAATGTAAAAGCTGTTCTATTTTTATAAGTTACTAATTCATAATGATTTCCTATATAATTAGCTAGTATATAATGTGATGGTTCAAATTTACCTTTTTCTTGTAATATAGTATCATTTAATTGACCACACTGTAATACATTATCCAAATCTTTACTTCTATAAGCTTCATTCGAAAATAATACTAATTTAATATTTAAAACTCTTTCAAGTGTTGATATTGCTACACTATCTCCCCAAAATTCACATGTTTGTAATATAGCTTTAAATGCTTCAAATGAAGTAATTCCTTTCATAAATTGAAATTCTTCCATTAATTCTTTAGCTTGTGTTCTTTCCATTTTAGCTTGTTTATGTCTTAAACCTACTTCTTCTGCTTGTGCAACAATAGTTGACTGAACAGAACGATCTTTTGCAGATACTAATTTACCTTTTAAGTCATTATGTTTTTTAGTTAAATCTTTAATCTCTTTATTTAAAATTGATATTTCATTTTCTATTAATTCATATTGCATTTTATAACCTTCATAGGTCTCTACTGTAATATTTTCAGATAATTTTTTTCTTAATTCTGCAACTGTTACTTTTTGACCAATTTTTTCTAATCCATCTCTTATTACTGCAAATAAACAATCTCCACTACCTTCATTTCCAATTATTTTATAATTATTGTTATGCATAAATTTTGCTATCCAGGCTTGATCTTTTATTTCTTTATATTCATCCTTTTCTCTCCTTGCCATTTCTTCTGTTTGTACTGGTAAAGGTGAATATCCTAACATATCTTCATCCTCATCTTCTTCATCTTCTTCATCCTCATCTTCTTCATCATCATCAATTTGTTCTTTACTAAAATTCTCTCTTTTTTCATTACCTTTATTTAATAAAGCATCATTAACATATGAATATATTAAAGGTTCTCCTAATAATTCCAAATCAACATCACCATCACTGTCTAGTATATTAGGTACTTTATCTGCAAAAACTTCATAAACTCCTATTTGAGAACTAACTTTATCATTTTTTACTAAATATATTGGATAATAAACTACATTTTTTTCAACAAATGCATATTTAGCTTGTCCTAAAGCAATTGTTATATCACTTGTTAGGAGTGATATTTCATATAATGTTGCATCATAATCAGCATCTTCAGAATCTAATCTTTTAATTTCTGGAAAATTAATAGTTGTGTCAAGCAAAGATTTTACCATTATAGATTAAATACATATTTTTTTAAACATTTTTAATAAACCATAATTTGCGAGATTTTAATGCATCTATTTTATTTTTATTTCCCATTATATAATTTGCATGAACAAATACTCCTGGAGAAGTATTATTTTTAATTATAGTATTTATATAATTTAATCTATAATTTTCCAATACTTGAGATTTATCTATAATGTATTTCATATCAAAAAATAATCCTCCTGGTATAAATTTATATTTTGATAAACTAATTATTTTTACAGATACTTCTTTTGTAACAAGCAATTTTTTTAATAACACCTGATCATTTATTTCTTTGGTTCTATTACTTAATATTTTATTAATTGTATCTATAGATGCTTGTGTATTATTAACTAACATACATCCTGTACATGGCATTATTAAATCATCTTGACAACAAATATCCCATTGTTGAGAGAAATTAATATAATTAAAAATATTTCCTAATACTACTGTATCTACATCTAAATACCAAACATATTTATATTTTTTAAGTAAATTTAACATAATTTTATATCGTGCATAAGAAAATTCACAAAATTGATTAGATCCAAAATCTAAGTAAGTAGAATTCTTATCATTAATATTAATATACTCTACATTAAATTCATCTTTCAATTTATTATAACTATTTATTCCTGTAGTAAAAGATATATAATTTGTTATATTATTATTTTTTAATGATTGTAAATGATTATGAGCTAAATCTATAACTCCATCATTAAATAAATTAAATATAATACATTCATTCATTTGTATTTTATATTAATAAAAAATTGAAACATTTTAAACAATATAATAGTATTTAAATAAAAATGAATGATTTTTGTGGAGAACCACATTATCAATGTAATGTTTTTAGTAAATTAGATGCTAAAAAAGCCATTAAATATGAATTATTTGAAATACCAAAACATAATTTAAATAATATTAAAGATGATTTAATAAAATATATTTATAATTTTACATCTATAATTGAAAATATAATAGATGATGAAATTAATAAAGAATATGTTAAATATAATGGATTAGGTAGTGAGCGAGGTTATTATACTTTTATACACAAAAATATTTGTGCAAAGATTAGTAATCAAATTTTATCATTATATAATAAAAATAAAACAGCATTTAATACATTAACTAAATATGTACCTCTATTTATAGCACATATTTATAGACCTCCATTAATTGAAGGTACAGATAGAGATGCAGGTGGTTTTATATATAATAAATTGTTTGATAATACATTAGTTGGTAAACCATTATCTAATACAACACTACCAGTACCACCTCTACCACCTAATAAGTTACTTATACCAGAACTAAAAAGAACTTATGCAGAAAGTATTTTTACAGATCCAGATTTAGATGAAATTAATTTTTGTTAATAAAATAAAAAATTGAATTATTTAATACATATTTTTTTATGATAACAAATAATATGTCTTCTACCTTGTTGCATAACATTATTAGTGAATATATTGAATTCCGTGCAAATACTCCAAATAATCATAATGGACATTCAAAATTGGGCTGTGTAGCTTTCTCACCTAAATTAAAACATCAGTGTGTTTTATGCGTTTGGGTATAATCAATACAATATCTGTAATTGTGCATCTGATAATAATAAAGATAATATTCATGCAGAAGTTGATTGTATGAAAAAATCAAAAAAATGTGTCAAAAAAACACCTATTAACTTGATTGTTTTTAGAACAAATAATACAGGAACATCATTATTAATGTCAAAACCATGTACAAATTGTATGAATACAATTAATTCAACATTGGAATATAAAAATTATAAATTAAAAAAACTATGGTATACAGATACTAATGGAAATTTTGTTAAATATAATATGTAAAGGTACTTAAAAATATCACTTAGTTATATTTATAATGAATTTAGGTAATATTGGAATACTATATAATCTACTAATCACAGTTATTTGTCCTCTTTTTTCTTTTGTACAGTGGACTAGTGTACAAAATCATTCTTTAACAACACTGCAGTATCTAGACATTCAAAGATTTTATAATAACTATATGTATATAGAAAATCATAATATTGAAAATAATACATGGTCACTTGAACTTAATAAATTTGCTGCATTTAATAAAAGTTTTTTTGATAAAAACTATAAAGGATATAAAGCACAATATAAACATAATCACACAAAATATCAAAGAAATAAACAATGGTTTGGTCCCTTACCAAGTGAGTTAGATTGGCGAAATTCCAGCGTAGTTAATCCTATTAAAGATCAAGGACAATGTGGATCATGTTGGGCATTTAGTGCTGTAGGTGCACTTGAAAGTCAAGTAATGATGGCTACTGGAGAAAATTATTTATTATCTGAGCAAGATATGGTTGATTGTGTTAAAAATGTAATGTCACCTGATGGAACAATGGATTGTTGTTATGGATGTGAAGGTGGTGAAATGTATTCAGTATATCAATATCTTGAAAATAATCTAAATGGACAAGATAATACCGAAAAGCAATATCCATATACAGCAATGGATCAAAATTGTCAAGCTCTACATGAACCTAATAAAGGTAAATATAGAGTTACAGGATATCGTGCATTAGAAAGTGGAGATGAAAGACAGATGCAAGAAGCTTTATACGAGGTAGGACCACTATCTGTTGGAGTTAATGCAAATGATGATTGGCAACTTTATAAAGAAGGAATATATAATCCAACCGAAGAACAATGCAGTTCTGATCCTGATGCTCAAGATCATGGTGTAATTGTTGTTGGTTATGGATTTGATGTTAATGGTCTAGATTATTGGATTATTAGAAATAGTTGGGGAGAAGATTGGGGAGAGAAAGGATATATGAGATTAGCAAGAGGTAATAATGCATGTGGTGTTGCTAATACACCTATTTATCCAGTACTGGATAAACCTGTAAAAGAAAATCAATGTCTTAATTCACATCCAGAATGTCCATCAGAAGTATGTTATACAGATTGTCCATGTTCCTGTTTTGTTGCTTCCAGTTCATCACCTTGTTTATGTTCTGCAGCTATTTGTAGTTGTGATAAAACTGTTTCATTATAATATAGTAATAATAATATAATAACGAAAATATAATTATTAATAATATTTAATTATTAATATTTAATGTGTGGAATTATAGCTACTTTATCTACTAATAATATTGAAATACTTATAGAAGGTTTAAAACAATTACAAAATAGAGGTTACGATTCAGCAGGAATATGCACTATTAATGATAAAACAAAAAAATTTATAAATACAAAATATGCTTCTAATAACATTTCTGCTATAGAAAAATTAGAAAGTGATAAAAATCTACATATTAATAATTTAACTGGTATTGCACATACTCGTTGGGCTACTCATGGTCCTAAAACTGATATTAATAGTCATCCTCATATAAGTTATTTAGAAAATTTTGCTTTAGTCCATAATGGTATTATTGAGAATTATCTTACACTGAAAAATGAATTAATAGAAAAAAATATTGATTTTAAATCAGAAACAGACAGTGAAGTAATTGTTAACCTAATAGAATATTATTATCAAGAAGTAAATGATGTTGAAGCTGCTATTAAAGAAACTTTATCACGTCTAGAAGGAACATGGGGACTTGCTATTATCACACCATTTGAACCAAATACTATATTTTGCACTAGAAAAGGTAGCCCAATACTTGTTAGTAGAAATAATAATGAGGCTATTATTGCATCAGAACAATCAGCTTTTTGTAATCGTTCTAATAATTATATTTGTTTAAATAATCATGATTTATGTAAATTATATTATCAAGATAACAAGATTACTTTATCAACATCAGAAAAATATAATGAATTATCTGTTTTTAATAGCAATATAGAACTATCGCCATTACCATATAGTCATTGGACTGAAAAAGAAATTAATGAACAAATAGATAGTTCATTACGAGCTATTAGTTTAGGTGGAAGATTATTATCAAATAATGAAGTTAAACTAGGTGGTATTGAATCTTATAAAAATAATTTAAAAGATATATCTAATATTATTATTTTAGGATGTGGTACTTCTTTTTTTGCTGGAGAATGTGGTAAAAATTATTTTAAAGATCTATGTAACTTTAATACTATACAAGTTATTGATGGTGCTGAATTTTGTTTAAATGATATACCAAAACTAGGTAAAACTGCAATAATTTTATTATCACAATCTGGTGAAACTAAAGATTTACATAGATGTATTGAATTAGTTAAAGATTATGATGTTATTACTATTGGAATTATAAATATGGTTGATTCTTTAATTGCACGTGAAGTTAATTGTGGTATTTATTTGAACGCAGGAAGAGAAGTAGGAGTTGCATCTACAAAATCATTTACTTCCCAAGTAATTATATTATCTATGTTAGCCATTTGGTTTGCTCAAGTTAATAATATTAATTTAAGTAAAAGACAAAAATATATTACAGATTTAAGAAACTTATCACTTAATATCGAAACTACATTAAACACTTACAATGAAAAAATAGAACATCTTTTTAAAAATAAAAAATCATGTTTTATACTTGGAAAAGGTATGGGACATTATATTGCTAAAGAAGGGTCTTTAAAATTAAAAGAATTATCTTATATACATGCAGAAGGATATAGTTCTAGTAGTTTAAAACATGGTCCATTTGCTTTATTAGAAAAAGATTTTCCTATTATATTAATAGCACCTAAAGATTCTTATTTTTCTAAAAATATGAATGCTTATGAAGAAGTTAAAACTAGATATGCTAATGTAATACTTATAACTAATATTAATTCATATATTGCTAATCCTAACACATTACTATTACCCAATAATGATAGTTATTTTTATTTATTAGCTTTAATTCCAATTCAAATGTTAGCATATAAATTAGCAATTAATAATGGATATAATCCTGATTTACCAAGAAATCTTGCTAAGGTTGTCACTGTTGAATAAGTTTATATATTATATATTTTATTAAATATATAATTTATATGAACATTACTAATAATGATTTTAATAATGATTTTAACAATAATTCTATTTTATTAGTAACTGGTGGTTATGGTTTTATAGGATCTAATTTTATTAATACAATTATGCATAAATATAATAAAATTAATATAATTAATATTGATGCCATGTATTATTGTGCAAATATTAACAATATAGAAACAATTTTTAGAGAGTCTAAAAGATATAAATTTATTAAAGGTAATATTTGTTCAAGTGATTTATTAGAGCATATTTTTAATGAATATAATCTAACACATATTATACATTTTGCAGCACAATCACATGTTCAAAATTCTTTTGAAGATGCACTACAATATACACAAGACAATATAGTTGGAACCCATACATTACTTGAATCTTATAGAAAATATAGTATTAATAATCCACATCAAATTAAAAAATTTATTCATGTTTCTACTGATGAAGTATATGGTGAATCTATAATAGATCAAAATGAAAAACAAAAAACTGAAAATTCTATTTTATGTCCAACTAATCCATATGCTGCTACTAAAGCTGGAGCCGAATTAATAGCTCAATCATATAATCACTCATTTAATTTACCTATAATTATTACTAGAGGAAATAATGTTTATAGACCAAATCAATATCCTGAAAAATTAATTCCTAAATTTATTAAACAATTAAAAAATAATCAACCTGTTACTATACAAGGTGATGGAAAATGTTTACGTTCATTTTTACATGCAAGTGATGCAGCTAATGCATTTATTACTATTTTAGAAAAAGGTAGAATAGGTGAAATTTATAATATTGGTTCAGACGAAAATATGGAATTTTCTGTTATAGAAATAGCTAAATTATTAATTGAAAAAATACAAAAAACAAAAGACTATAATAAATGGATTACATATATTGAAGATAGACCTTTTAATGATAAAAGATATTTTATAGATAATTATAAACTTAAAAGTTTAGGATGGAAAATTAAATGTTCTTTTGATACTGAAATTAATAAATTAGTATAATAGTTATATTTTATATATTTACTTATTTATAATGAACACTGGTCTCGATAGACATAATAAAATTAATAAAACTATGAATAGTTTATTAATTAATAGTAATCCATATAAAATAAGTTCAAACACTAGATATAAACATCATCACGCACGTCAAAAAATAAATGATAATATTAATCCTAAATTTAATATTTTAATGAGATGTACTTATCGTCCTGGCACATTTGAACATGCTATTAAAAGTATTTTATTACAAGAATATAATAATTATCATATTTATATTTGTTATGATGATCGTGATTGTTTACAATATTTAAAAAAATATTTAAATCATCCAAATATTACTATTACAACTTCTCCAAATGTACCTCGAAATTCTAAATTTTTTTATAATTTATATTGTAATTATTTATTAGAATTTGTTACAAATGGTTGGTTTCTTTTCTTAGATGATGATGATATTCTTATGTCTCCTAAAACATTACTAACTATATCTAAAAACATTAATAATGATAACGATATTATTTTTTGGAAAGTTAAAATTGGAAACTATATTGTATATCCTAAAAATTTTTCTAAATTTACTTTAGGAGATGTATCTGGTATAGGTTTTTGCATTAATTATAAATATAAATCATATGGTAAATGGATTGATAAATCATGTTCTGATTATAGTTATATAACTCAAATAAATAATTCTGGTATAAAATTTAATCATAAAATGATTCCAGAAGTATTAACTGGTACTATCTCAATGAATTGTGGTAATTTAGGTAAAAAAGAAAAAAAAAATAAAATTATTGCTGTGTAATATATGTGTAATATATGTATAATTAATTTATATACATTTTATAAATGAATGATAGTTTCGTAAATATGAGATTAATGAATTTCTCTTCACTTAAAAGAGCAGAACATAGAACACATAATACAGCACAACATAGAACACATAATACAGCACAATATAGAACACATAATAGAGCAGAACATAGAACACATAATAATATTGGTGTTAATACAAATATAAAAGTAGATTTAGACAATAACAGCAAACATTTTAGTATCCATGGCAATCAAAAGCATACCGTAACCCATGAAAAAGTTAATCAAGAAAAAGTTAATCAAGAAAAACTTAAACAAGAAAAAGTTAATCAAGAAAAAGTTAATCAAGAAAAAGTTAATCAAGAAAAAGTTAATCAAGAAAAAGTTAATCAAGAAAAAGTTAATCAAGAAAATAAACTCATACCAAATAATAGGATGCGAAATATTATGCAAAACGAAATTAATTCAAGAGACCTAATATTACAATTTATAAAAGAAAAGAAACAAACAATGACTAATATTAATAAAAATATATGGATATGGAATAATATAAAAAATACAAAACCAATAGAATTAACTGTTGCTTTACCTGCACTTAATGCTAGCAAGATAATTTGGTTAGCTTTAGAATCATTAAAAAATCAAATTAATATAGATTTTGCATGGGAATTAATTGTTTTTGAAGAAGAAGGAACATGCAAAAATATAGTTCAACAATACAAAAATGTATTACCTGGATGTGAAAGAATAATATTTAGAACTATTACAAAAGATGACATGTTTTATACTATCGATGAAATTAAAAAAAATAAATGTGCTTCTTACTATACATTATTAGAAAAATGGATAGCTATGTCTAAATTTGCAGATATAAATTCAAAAATATTTGTTAAACAAAGTGCTGATTGTTATTCTACTCCAAAAAGATTATCAATTCATTACGAACATTTCAAGAATAACAACTGTTACTATTCTACTCAAAGTAAAGGTTATTTTTATAATATTAATTTACAAAAATATTTTTTTTATGATGGAATGAGAATAGAACCATATAATTGGAAAGGATACTATAAGGCTAATAATTTACAGTATAATAACACAAAAAATAATACTAATGTATTAATTAGAGGTTGTCATTTAAATATGGCTTTACGTACTCGTGAAATGAGAAAAGTTCCATTACCACCAACTCCTAAAAGAGCAGGTTTAGATGGATATATATTATATCACATTACTAAAATAATTAATATTAGTCCTGAAGAGCAGAAAATTATTTTTAATGATTCTGAAAATGATCAAGAAAACTGGAAATATAGTTTAGATACAGATGGACATAATAATATTTCATGGTCTCGTTCTAGTGCTTATATTAAATATGATGCTAAGAATAAACCTCATTGTATACCTGTTACAGATAGTGATACTAATTATTTAAAAATTCCAAAGTATGTTATGGATAGATTATATTCAATGAAAAACTAAATTTATATTTATATTAATATTAATATTAATATTTAAATATTAATATATTTATTAATATTATGTGTGATAATGATAAAAAATATGCTATGTATTTTCCTAATATGATAGATAGTAGAAAAGATTTATTTAAAAATTTTTATGAAATTAGATTTTTAAATGATTTACCTGTTACAAAAAAAAATAGATTTACTATTGGTTTTCATCCTTTAATTGCTTCATATGTATTAAGACATATACTATGGGAAATACTTAATTGCCCAGGTGGAAACCAATTTAAAAAAATTGAAAAGTATACTATTAATAATGAAATGTATAATAAAACATTAAATATATTTAATTCTATTTATCTTGAAGGAATAAAGAATAATATTATATTTTCTTACGATAAAAATTTTAGAACTGGTTCCTCTGAATCATCTTACTCAGGATTAACTAATGCAAAAATGTTATATATATATTCTTATTACAATTTAATTAATAAATCAGAAAAATACAATAAATTTTGTGATAATATTCTAAATTCCTTATTACTAGATATGGATAAAGGTGGATGTTGTATTAAATATTCAAATAATCAATTATGGATCGATGAAGAAGCAAATTATCCAAATTTTATTTTAAATGGATTTTTATCAATAATAAGAAATTTTATTGACTTAGTAGAATGTGTTAATAACACTAAAGTTGAAAATATATTATTGCAAAATAAGAATATTTTAGAAAATTTATTACCTCTATTTGATTGTGAAAAGTATAAAACATCTAAATATCGATTAACTACATATGGTATAATTAAATTAACTATTAAAAGTAATAATAATGTAAAACTAGATCCAAATGATGTAAAAATAAAGTTAATATATAATGATAAATATACTTATTTAATTAAAAATACAAATTCACCCGCCCTTCATGATGGTAGATTAACTTTTCAAAATAATTTTAAAATAATTAATGATGTTATATATATTCATTTTATAGCATCAGAACTATTTCAAAATAAAATCGAACTCTCTTTTACTAAAAATAATTGTAATATTACTAAATTTGAAATAAGTCAATATAGAACTGGTGGTGCAGACAATATGGGTACTTCTAAATGTCTAGTTAATTTTAAAAGTATAGATTTTAAATATATAAAAATTAATAATAAATTTATTATTAATATCAATAATCTAGTTGAATATTTTGAACCATCTATTACATATTTTACAAAAGAATATAATAAAAAATTATATAATGTATATCATTATAATCATATTGATAACTTAAAATATGTTAATAAGTATTTTAAAAGTAACATAATCAATAATTATATAAATAAATGGATAAAATACACAACTGAATGGAAAGATTATAAATTATTTTCTAATATTAAAAATGTAAGTTTATTACCTATAAATTAAACTTAATACCCAACTTGCCATTGCCCTAACTCTAAAATTTGTATGATTTATACCATATTCATTTAAGTTTCTCTCCAAATAAATATTAAATAAATCCATATTTTTTTCTTTTACATAAAATAATACTAATAAAATCCATGGATTATGCCAACCTATTGAACTTAATATTATTTCTTTATTATTAACATTAATATATTGTTTTGAACTTGTTTTATTTCCATTAAATTGAATTATTATTTTATTACTTATTATTTTTGTAGCTATATCTATTACATTTTCCTCAATATCATTTATTATTTTTTTTATCTCTTCGCATAAATAATCTATTTTGTATTTCTCTAAAAGAATTAATATATTTTTAAAACAATAATACATCATAGGCAGATGTTTATAATCTTCTAATACAAATAGCCCATTTCTTTTAAATTTTTCAATTATTTCTCCTTTATCTATAAAATAATGGAAATTTTTAAGTATTGGATTATAATCATTCACTAATTCTTTTAGAACAAATTTACTTTTATCATTCAGTGTTTTATTCTCTAATAAACATATATAAACATACATTGGTTGAATATTTGGAACATAATATTCATAATCATAATTTTTTGTAAATTTTATATATTTCTTATTTTTGTAAAGGTCAATACTATCACAAATATTATATAATTCTTGTGTATTTAAATTTAATTTATGTGCTGCGTAATAGAACCAAAAATTGGTATATAAAATAATATCGTTATTATCTATTTTTTTAGTTATATTTGTTACATGAAATTTATTAGATTTAATTTTAGTCATAAAAATATCTCTTGCTTCTTCAATATTATCTATATTTATAAGTGAAAGACAATAAAAACACCAAGAATCAGGTGATGATAATTGTCCATAAAAATCATCTTTTATATGTGTATCTATGTTAATTATTTTATTTAAAATTATTTCACTCGTCATAGTATAAGTATCATAGTATAAGTATTTATAATCTTTTTTATAAATTTCTTTAATTGTATTAATTATACTAATATCACATTCTATTTTTTCATGGACACCTTTATTCTTATTAATATGATTTATATTAGTAATATCAATATTTATTTTATTTGAAATAAATTCAAGTGTATTTTTGAAATCTTCATATTTTCCAATATAGTCAACTAATAGTTTATCGTCATCATCACTTATCCAATCATATTGATTAACATATTTATGTTTATTTTGAGAAAATATTGAAATTTTATTATTAAGATTTACATTATTATGTATAAAATCTTTAAATGTCACATTATTTGCACTACCAGTAGTATCTTTATTATTCCAGATAAATCCATATTTATAAAATTTATATAGTGAGATTAACCTATCTAATGGATTTCTAACAATACAAAATTTGAAATAATTTTTATAATTTAGATCTAAATATTTCATTAAATCTTTCATTTTAATATGACTATCAATATCGTTTAAATATACATTACCATTTTTTTTACAAGATACACTATCGGTATTAAGAACATCTTTTCCTAACTTATCTGCCAAATATTCTATTATTGAAGAACCTGCATTTCTTGGAATATGAATAAATATGAATTTGTATTTATGAGAAATTATCATTTATATTATTATGTATTACATAATAATATAAAAAATATTTGAAAAGTTATGATGGTTAATAAAAAAAAAAGAATAAAATTTATTAATTTCAAAATTCCTAAATCCTAATTAGACATCTTAGAATTTTCGCCTGTTATTTCTGTAAAATTAAACATGTGTACCATCTATTTGCCATTAAATGGTGTTCAGTTTCTATTGATTGATTTTCATATGTCTTAATTGTATTAATAATTTTAAATCCAACTTTTTTAAATAATACTAATATATCATTATAAGTTATATTTTTTACCTCAAAATTAACATCTCCATATAATATTACAAAATATCCATCTTTATGTAATAATTCATAGATTTTTTTTATATTTTCTATAGTAAATAATTGATATATAATATTTAATGACGTTATTAAATTAAATTTAACAGATATATTTGCTTCTTCTATATTTGAATGTATCCAATTAAATTTTGGGTATTTTTTTTTCCCTTCATCAATTGTTATTTTATTTATATCATTACAATATACGTTATTTATTTTTACATTTTTATCTAATAATGATGCGAATTGTCCTTCTTGAGAACCTATATCTAAATAGTTATCTATTTCTTTAGTATAATTTTTTATATTAAATAATGTCATTTTAAAACAAAATGACTTCAATGTATTATAATCACTACAATTTCTTTGTTTTATTCTATATTTTTCGTCATCAGCATATATATTTTTTTTCATTTATATATATATTATGGAAATATTATTCAAACCAAACAAATATTATGGCATAAGAGACCCCATAGTTTTACAGGACATTAATGGGGTACCACAAAAAGTAGATAATAAATATATTATTATATTCAATGCAAGGACGGAGAAATATGAATCTAGTAATAGTGAAACTTTTCCTTTAATTTCATACAGTAAAGATTTTAAATCTTGGACTGAACCTAAATTATTATTTAAAGATGGTAAATATACTGCTGTTGGAAGTATTATAAAAAAAAATAATATATATTATATATTTTATTCTGTCAACACTAAACAGGGATTTAAATATGCTATAACAAAAAACCTAATTGATTTTGAAATTAATAATTCATTTATATTTGAACAACAAAATTTTAAACAAATAAATTTAATGGGATTACCTTTTGTTACAGAGGTTAATAATAAATATATATGTTTATTTGAAGGATTTACAAAAAACGGTTTTAGAATTTTTGGAGCAGAATCAAATAATTTAAATACTTGGACTCCAATTAATCAAGGAAATCCTATATATAATGGTATTAATTACTATGAAGTATTAGGTCAAGCCAATCCTTCTTTATATAAAATAGAAAATGATTATCTTATATTTTACAATGGAAAAGATGGTAGTCAAAAATGGCATGGTTCATACCTTATTACTACTGATTTTATTAATTATAAATCTTTAAAAAATCCAATATTAGATTGTGGTAAAATTAAAAATAGTAATAGAATTGAAGGGCTAAGACTTATTAAAATAAATAATGATTATGAAATTATTTTTTTTATATTACCATCATTTGATTCATATAAAGATGGAAATATTTATAAAAAATTTATTAATATTACAGAAAAATAACTTATATAAAAATAGATTTTAAATAATATATACACCCCCTACACATTTTTTACCATTTAAGGAAGATAGATAATGATCTCCTAATGCTACTTGATTAAATTTACCATTAAAATTACCAGATGTCCATCCAATTCCCAACATTCCTTGTCTTTCTAAATCAGGGAGGTATACTGTATGGCAATCATCTGGAATTTTTAAAATTTTTTTATTATTATTTCCTTGTATTAAATACATTCTCCCTCTTTGAATGACTTTGCCGTCAATTATTTCATTATAAAAACTATCATTAATTAACAAATCTGAATATAAATTATTTGTGATATCGCGACATTTTACAATATTTTGTTTTCCTAATAAATATGATTTATAATCGGTATTTGATAATTTAGTATTACTAATTACAAACTGATTTAACTCTGAGAATTTAATACTACCATATTTCTTATTTTCTAAATTTAATATACCTATAATCCCTGTAGTTTTTTCTGTAACTATTGTTGATGTTGCTGTTATTATAATTGATTGTTTCCCATTACAATTAAAATTTAAACCATTTGAAGCAGAATTTATATTTTTTACAACAATATTATCATCATTTAATTTAAAATTATCAGGTTTAATTGTTAGATCAGCGTTATTTTTTTCTAAAGTTTTATTTTTTAAATTTGAATTTCCATAAAATATATAACATCTTGATTCTACTTCTTGTTCTTTATATTTGTTATTATTTACTTCTGGATTAGAAATATCAAAATCATCTCCAATACAAACAGAAAATGAATCTAATTCATCATTAATTTTACCTATATTAGAGCTTGTAAAGTTCATTCCTGTTGTTCTAGGGACATTTTTCCATAATATGGTAGTTGTTGAAAAATTCTTATCAATTCCTAATTTATATTTTTCAACATATAAAGGAATATCTTTATTACCGTGAATTAAATATGTTTTTGGTTTAAAGGCTGGGGATTTCCATCCATATGTATCCATTGTTTTTTTTGGATAAATATCATGAGATGAAATTAATATGCTAGAATAATTTTTATCAACAAAATTTCCACTATCTAATGTCATTTGATAAGATAAATAACGAGAACCATCAAAACCTCCTTCTATTCTTATACCTGGAATTGTTTTCCCAATATCTTTTGCAAATATTTTAATTGGTGTTTTTGAATTTAGATCAATATATTTCATAAATACAAGATAAACAATACCAGCATGTTCGTTGACACTTCCATCTATATTTTCTGTATTGAAATACGGGGCCGAAATTAATAAATCATTAAAACCATCTCCATTAAAATCTCCAGCATCACATACGCTTTCACCAAATTTATCACCTTCATTTTCACCATAAATTATTAATTTTGGTAATTTATTTATATTAAAATCATCTTTACTACAATACAGTTGTATTTCTCCCGCCGAATATTTTCCATCTACATGTGACCAATGTGACTGAACTAATAACCCATCTCTATTAAATTGATTTAAATATATAGTTTGAGGCCTTACACCCAAATAAGCTCTATTATAATCTAATCTATAACTACAATTTTCTGAGTTAACAAAATCGTAATTTTTTAAATATTTAATATTTAAATTATTAATACTCTTTAAATAATTAAAAGAATTAAAATTATATTTTTTAGAAAATGTAATATCTTGAGTATATTGTCCATAAAATGGAACCTTATATAAATATTTAATACAATCAATATCGTAACTATTTACATTTTTACTAGTGCTACCTACAATTTTATTATTTATTTTATCACTATATTTGTCATCTATTGTATATAATCTTTTTTTAAAATCTCGGGCTGTTTTTAGTATTTTTTTCCCAACTACATTATATTTATAATTTGTTTCTTTATTTAATTTAATAGTTATAAAATAGTAATTATGTAAATATGTAGAACTTAATATTTCACCATAATTTTGAAATAATTTATGAATTTTACACGGTTCATTTTTATAGCATTTAAATTTATTAGCTATTTTGAAAGGCGCTTTTGTATAAGTAATATAGATTAATATATTATTTGTTCTATAAATAAGGTGTTCTAAATTCTTTTTAAATTCTTCTGATTGTATTTCATAACCATCTAAAAAACTTGGACCCTTGGCAAAGACTATATCATACTTATCATATACATCTAAACTTGATTTACAAATGTAATTAACATTTTTTGTATTATATTTTGCAATACTAATACCCGAAACACTTATATCTTCACCAGTTACATCATAATACTCAGAAAGTTTTTCACTAATTATTCCATTACCACAACCAATATCTACAAGAGTTTTACAATCTTTTGTATAAGATGTAATATTACAATTGTTAAGAAAAAAATCTAATTTTCCAGGTTTTCTCAGTAAATCTAGATTTGATTGATATTTAAAATATAACAGGTCTGTTCCTGTTTTTATTGATGAACTTATAATTTCTAGACGTTTTAATTCATTATTAATAGTTTCTTCTATTGGATTTTTTAATATTAATATGTGATTATTTTGATAATCTATTATTTCTATATTTTGGAAAAATTTTTCTAATATTTTATATTTAGAAATATCTCTAATTTCATCTCTATTATATATTTTTTGTAATAATATATGGACATTTATTTTTCCTCTTGAAGCTAGTTTCAAGAAATTAAATAAAAAATAAGGAGAATATACTTGAGTAGAACATAATAATCCATGGTGTCTCGTAAAAATAATATCGTATTTATTTTTATTTGTTAAACTATCGCAATATTCATAAGTTATATTTGTTTTATTTGTAATATTATTCTTAATTCCCATATAAATACCACCTTTACATAAATCCTCACCAACTACTTGGTCAAAATGTGTATTTAGAATTTCACACCAAAAACCATCACCACAACCACTATCACAAATAGATAACTTTTTATCTAATGTAAATAATTCAGTTTTGTCAACTAACTCATTAACCCATTTATCAGTTTTTTTATATCCAAAACCTCCCTTTAAATATTTCTTATCACTCTCAGATCCATTTAAATATATATCTTCTAATGTAAAACCATATTTTGAAGTAAGTAAATTTGTTTCAAAATTGAGTCCTGACCACTGAGCAGGATGTATTAAAATTTGGTATGAATTTTCTTTAAACTTTTCTGGATAAAATAGATTAATATTATATTGTGTATCACTAATATAATCAAATTGGTCAGATATTATATGGCTACGATCTATATATTCATATAAATCAGCAAAACATTTCTGATTCATTAATGTTTTATTATTTAATCCATCTATAATTTTGGGGAAAGTAATATCACCATGAACTGATATTCCTTTTGGATAAAATCCAAATTTTTCTTCCCATTCCTTATTATAGTTATTTAGATATTTGATTATACTTTTATTTAGTTTATTTATTTCTAAAAAATCGTCTATTATTATAAATTCATCATAATTACCAACTCTATTGAGTATATAATTTGTTTTTACTTTTTCAATATCACCTATATTTTTAGATAAAGAAGGATCTGAATGAAAAGCTCCAGAAATTGGTGAAATATGTGGTTGAACTTCTATATTATTATTAATACAATAATTAATAAATTCAATATATTGTTCTTGATATTTTATTATTGAACTTTCTTGTGGAATATTATATTGAACAAAAAATGTGGATTTAATATTAAGTGATTTTTCAATTTCAGCCATTTTATACGCTAAATTTATATCTTGAATATGTACATCATGTCTTAGTAATATAATATTTTTATCATTATCAATATTATTTATTTCATTATCAATATTATTTATTTCATTATCAATATTATTTATTTCATTATCAATATTATTTATTTCATTATCA
>Ga0070754_10000776_pt1 | contig 27991 bp, 34 predicted proteins | sample VirMetDEL_Sep_01_FD_75181 | JGI IMG/M metagenome (GOLD analysis project Ga0070754, IMG submission 75181) | Aqueous microbial communities from the Delaware River and Bay under freshwater to marine salinity gradient to study organic matter... | ecosystem: Environmental > Aquatic > Marine >...
GTCGCGTCAGCACCAAGGTCGCGGGTTCCGTCCGCGTCGGGCACGATGTCAGCGTCTACCACATCGCTCCAGAGGTCGCCACCGCCGCCATTGACTTGCAGGAAGTCAGCAGCGTTGACCGTGTCGATGCCGATGTAGATGTTCTCGTTGGTCGTGTCGAGGAAGAGTTGGCCCACGAAGTCCGGGGCGACGGCAGGGGCCGCCGTTCCCGTCTTGGTGAGGGCGATGGGCTTCCAGACTGCGGCGGTCGCAGTCGCGTCTACACAGATCCAGGAGGTGTCATCTGTGGTGTTCGTCCAGAGGTCGTTGACCGCATAACCGCTGGCAGAGTCATCGTTAACGGTAGGATCAACCGTAGTTGCGATACGCTTTTGCGGGACGATGCCCAGGTCGCTGAAGCCCTGAGTAACGATGTCCTCGTGCGAGCATTGTTGAAGAGTTCCGTCGCTGTCCCAATACAGGAAGCGGTCAGCAGTAGCTCCCTGAGCGTCAGTCAGGCCACCGATCAGGCTGCGAAGGTTGGCGATGGTGAGCGACACCAGCGCACTCACATCGACACCATCGACATCCCCGACATTGGTGATGTCGAAGCCGCCCATGTTCAGGGCAGCAGTCATCAGTCGAGTGCCGTCGTGTCGGAAATACTGAGTGTGGTCATCGTCGGCTAGTCCAGTCAACGCTCCATGGTCAGACACGCCACCACCACCACCATCAATCTGCGTCCAGACAGCCGCGCCCGTCGTAATGTCTTGACAGATCCAGGAGTTGTCGGTCGTGGTGTTGGTCCACAGGTCGTTAACCGCATAGCCACTAGCGGAATCATCGTTCACGGTAGGATCCACCGTGGTTGAGATCCTCTTCTGCGGCACAATCCCAATATCGCTGTGAGCCTGAGTGACGATGTCCTCATGGGAGCATTGCTGGAGAGTTCCGTCCGCGTCCCAATAGACGAAGCGGTCAGCCGTCGCGCCCTGCGTGTCCGTCAAGCCGCCGATTACGGAGCGAAGGTTGGCGATGGTCAGCGAGACGAGGGCACTGATGTCCACACCATCGACATCACCGATGTTCGTGATATCGAAGCCGCCACCATCCAGGTTGCCGCCGAGGGTGGGGGAGGTGTCATCGCTGACCGAGGTGAGGCCCTGGGGGAGGTTGCTCGTCTGCTTCCAGTCGCTGCTGCTGGCAGTGCCCACCGCCATGTAGCTCTGGTCGTTGGTCGTGTCGATGTAGATGTCGCCCTCGGCACTGGGGGTGCTGACCGGCGCACCCGAGCCAGTGCTGACCGAAGGGCCGCCGCCACCTCCCGCCGCGTCCAGTTGCTCCCAATCGGCGTTGGTCGTATTGGTGGCGATCCAGGCGTTCTCCAGGTCCGTTGCGACATAGATGTGGCCGACGCGCTGGGGGGTGACCGCGCCTACGGGAGTGCCCGTGCCCGTGCTGAAAAACGGGTACTGGGTGTGATCGTCGTCGGTGAGACCCTGGATGCCACCGTGGTCAACAATCAGGTTGAAGAACGAACTGGAGCCGGGACTGGCGGGCATCCCTCAATCGTAGCATATGTTGGGGTTATTTTTAGTACGCTGCACCTAAGCGATCCTCGGCGACTGGTCTTGGTCCGGGGGGTGGGCGGCGTGGGGCCAGCCCCCGTCCCACTTGTTGAGAATGAGTCTCATTATCAATAGCCGGGCGGCGGTTCACCGATGAAGCGGTCGGTTCATATATGAAAGGTTCACATATGAAGCGGGCGGTTCATATATGAAAGATTCACCGATGAAGCGGGCGGTTCATATATGAAAGATTCACCGATGAAGCGGGCGGTTCATATATGCGGGCGGCGGGCGCGGCGGCGGGCGGCGCTTCCCATAGGCGCGGCGGCGGGCGGCGGGCGCTTGGGGATTGCCCAAAATTGTCCCATTATGGGGAAAGATATATGGTAGGCTGCCGATTACAATAGCGGGCGGAAGCTTAGGCGCTAACTCGGCGCTAGCCGCCCACGGAGATAGACCGATGAGCGAAGATAGAATCCTTTGTAGCGCCCTATGCGGGGCGGAAGCAAAGCCGGAATACAAGGTAGGCGATGAGCCGTATTGCAGCGACTACTGTGCGGCGGTTACGGGCGCGGAACCTTGGGAGCCGGGCGATATCTTGGAAGCTTGGCAAGGCTTGCAGCGAAACCTAGCCGATAACAGCGGGAAAGCTAGCCTAGCTTTCTACCTTGAATACTGGACTGCGGTTAGCGCCCTAGCGGAAGCTTGCGAGCTAGCGGTTCCAAGCGCGGAAGCGCTGGAAAGCGCCCTAGTCGATAGCCTTTCCAAGGGAAGCCTTAAGCGCTACCTTAAGCGTAGCCGATCCGAAGTAGGCGCTATGTTCTCCAACTGGCGCAACTGGCACAATAGCGGCGGAAGCTTGTATGGCCCTATCACTTGGTCGATGTTCCGCCGCGCGGAATCGGAGCTATGGGAGAATCTAACCGCCGCCGATGTCGCCTTTCGAAAGCGTATCGGCGCGGGCGGTTCCCGGGCGCTTAGCGCTTGGGATCGGGCGCTAGGGGGGACAATCTAATATGGCCCGCCGAAAGCGCGATTCAATAGAGCTAGTCTTTTGGGCTATGCTCTTCCTTTTGTCCGTCATCATGATTCCAGCATGAGCTACAAACACACAAAGGAAAGCGCCCGCGCTATCTTAGCCGCCCTAGCGGCGGGAGAAAGCGTTAACGGGGTAACCGTAGCGCGGTTTCAACCGCCAAAAGCGCCTAGGATCCTTGGCTCGAGCGTTAAAGTAGAGAAGGGGCGCTCTATGGGGATCCTATCCGCCGTAGCCTATCTAGCGCCCGCCTATAGCGGCGGCATCAAGGTAGGCGGGAAAGCCTTTAACGCTTGCCCAAGCGCCACAAAGGGATGTCGCGCTGGGTGCTTGGGTGAACATAGCGGGCGGCTAGCTATGGGTGCCAGCGCGAATAGCCGCCGATGGAAGCTTGCACTATATCTAGCCGCGCCCGATATCTTCCGCGCCCTAGTGGAACGGGAGATAGCCGCACTAGAAAGGAAGGCTAAGCGCTTGGGAACCGTAGCGGCGGTTCGTATGGACGGCGCTACGGACTTGGGGATAGCCCAAGCGCTAGCGCTTCCGGCTAGCTTCCCGAATGTGCGATTCTACGATTATACGAAGGTAGGCGCTAGAATCGAAGCTTGGGAACCTAGCGCTAACTATCACTTAAGCTATAGCGCTAACGAAGGGCGCGATTCACAAAGGCTAGCGGCGCTCGCTATCGAGAAAGGGCTAAGCGTAGCGGCTATTGTGCCAGCGGGAACCGAACCTAACCCTATCGCCTTGGCGCGGGCGGTTATGGGGCGCTATCGGTTCGAAAGCTCGGGTACGCGCTTGGCGTATATCGTTAACGGGGATGATTCAGATGCGCGCTTCCTGGATCCGCCCGGTTCGATTGTATGGCTCGGGGTAAAGGGCGGGAAGCGTATCGCGCGGCGCTTGGGCGGTATGGTGTTCCAAGTCTAGCGGGCGGCTATCGGCTAGGGCGCGGGCGGCGGAAGCTTCCCGCGCCTATCCTTTTGGGGAATATTCGTTATAACGACTATCGGGATAACGACTATCGAGATAACGACTATCGGGATAACGAAGAGTTTGGGAGCATTCACTATCACGCCAGCCCACAGCCCACAGCCCGCCGCGCCAGCCCACAGCCCACAGCCCACAGCCCGCCCGAAATATTCTCCGCCAGAGTGTTGACACACTTTGGGGCAATCTGTACGATGCGACCATGGCAAAGTCGAAAACAAAACCCCGCCACAATGACTACCCGCTCACCCCGGCGATCAAGAAGGCACTCAGAGCTTTCCTTGAGGCAGAGGGAGGAGATCGGAGCGAGTCATCTGTGATCCGCCAACTCTGCCGGGAAGGACTAACGGCACGAGGTTTCGCACCCGAAAAGGAGTAAGACATGAACCCCAAACAGAAAAAACAAGTAGAGGCTCTGGCTGCCAAGTTCGACGCGGTGTACGGTACGCAGGACGAGCCGCAGGAAGGCAAGACCTACGCCCTGATCGCTGGCCCTGGTACGCCCTGCATTGCCAACGGCGACACCTGGGCAGACAGCGAAGTGCCGCCTCACATGGACGAGGCGACCGACAACCCTAACCCTGGAGACCGATAAATGAAATGGACTGAACCTGTGAAGACCTTCCGCGCTGGCAAGTGCTGGACGGAGGTCGAACTCACCCACGACATGACCCTGTACCTGGAGATGGATCGCACCCGAGACGGCGAGATGTCGCTGCTCAAGGCGAGCTACATCATCGACGGCGGGGCGCAGATCGTGGAAGCAAACAAGCTGGCCTGGGAGATCTGGCTGGCACTCAACGAACAAGAGATGGCCGAGGAGGCCAAAGCCCTGTGAGCGAAATCAAAGAAACCAAGACCGTCGTAGCTACCTGGGAGTTTATGACCCTGTACGATGACCCCATCAAGGTCGAGCGGGACGGCGACGAGATCTGGCTGTCCTACGGGGCGAACATGAAGGTGGCCTTCGACATCAGCCAACTGCCTATCGTGATTGAGATGTTGCAACGAGCGCAATGAACCAACCCGAAGACATCCTGACCTACATCTGCCGGGTCGTGACAAGGCTCTGCGACCTCGTCGAGGCAGACCGCCGAGCGGTTGCGCCGACGCAATGCTGGATCGACGAACACGCCGAGGCTCTGGAGGAGTTGAAAGCGTGTGTCGAGGACTACGACAAGGCGTGTGGATGAAACTGCACCCCGACATGAAGGGCCGTTGGCTTTGGCTGACGGCCCCCCTAATGACCCTGTTCCTACTTGGACTGACAAATGCCTAGCAAACTAGATAGACTGCTGGAGGAGTTCGATGCCCTCCAGAACCACGGGTGTCCCCCTGAAGAGTACGACGCCCTGATCCAGAAGTGCTACCGCAACATCGTGGTGGCCCTGCGGGAGGCGCAAATGTATGTGGCCCTCGACGGGCACGGAACGCCAGTGATGCGCTTCGACCTGGAAGACAAAGCCCTGCTGCGAAAGATGCAGGACGATGGAGTGGCCGTCGTGAAGGCGGTGGTGGTGCTGCCGTGACAATGAACGCTGAACAACTCGTCAACGCGGCCCTGGTCGTGACCCAGGAGGCCGTCCACCCAACCAAGGTGAACGAGGACTTCTGGCGGCCAACCCTGATGGCACTGGCCGAGGGCGCACGGCAGCACATCGATGCCGATGACATGACAACCCAACTGTGGCTCGACAGCCCTGTGGAAACACCGACAACCAGCCTGAGCTTGCTCACCGTGGCCCAAATGTTCGGGCTGCTGGAGGAGTGGGACGAGGGCGCACTTTGGAGTTGGGCAAGTGCAGCCAACTAAAATACTAGGTGCTGTTTGCGCTGGGGGTGGCCTCTGGGCCATCCTCTTTCAACTGATCCCCCTCGGAGTGGTGTTGGCCCTGGTTGGGTCGATGCTGCTTTGGGGGGATACACAAGAGGAGGTGTAATCCTATATAGAAGAAATGTAAAAAGTGTATCGGCGGTGTACTTTGCGAAACTTCGTAAGTACCACAGCCGACTGCACTTAGCGACACAGGTGTAAAAAGTGTATACTTTCTGGGCTGGTGGCCCGAGCGTCGTTGGATTTTCCCAGGGAATCATACACTTTTTACACTTCGGGCCAAAAACGGCCTCAGCCCTGCGAAAAACGGCAGTAGAGCTTCAAATCTAGTGTATTTAGGTATACACCTGGGATACACTTTTTACACTTTTACTTATAGGCGTCTCCTCCGAGTGCCTTCCGCCCTCCTGAGGGCAACCCCGAGAGCAATCATGCTTCCCGACCCAACATTCGCAGCGCAGTTCGCCGCCAAGGGCTACTGCGTCTTCCCCCTGACCAACCACAACAAGAAGCCGAACCCCAAGGGCTGGACAACCATGCCCCTGGAGGCTGTCAGTGAGGTCTTCCGTACCACCACCAACCCCACGGGCTGGGGCATCCAGCCTCGCAAGGACGATCCCGAGCGGCTGGTGATCCTCGATGTCGATGACTACACCAAGACCCTGGATGACATCCTGGGGATGCTGTTCATCATGACCAACGGCGAACCCCCCGAGGGCATGGGCATCGTGCGCTCCTGCTCTGGTGGTTGGCACTTGTACTTCCGCCACCCCGCCGAGTTCGCCACCGAGGAGCCGCCCGTGAAGTTCTCCGTGGCTGGCATCCATGGCGACATCCGCTCAAGCATCCGTGGGAACGCCCTGCTGGTTCTCCCTGGCTCCATCGCCCCGAGTAAGCAGACGAAGGAGTTGGAGCAGTACACGGCCCTTAGCGGCCCTCTGAATGACCCCTACCAACTGGCCGAGATGCCGACCGACTTGTGGCTCCGCATCCGTGGGGCGACCAAGACGATGGCCTCGGAGAATCCCAACCTCCACAGCCCGACCGAGATCAAGAAGCTCAGGGAGATCCTGATGGACAACATCCCTGATGACTCCATCGAGCGGGGGTGCTGGTCGAATCTGGCGCACAGCATCGGGGAGATCTGGGGCCGGATCTGGGCCAACGCCGATAGCTGCTCCAACGACGAGCAGGACTCCGTGTTCCACATGATGTCCCGCAAGTGCAAGGATGACCGGGAAGGCGGCATGGAACGCACCGTCTTCGACCAACACTTCAAGAAGGGGTGGACCAAGGGCCGAGCCAACGCCAAGAAGTATGGCACGGAGAACAAGTTCCCTGGCGAAACCGAAATCCTAGCCGAGTGCAAGGCCATCTTCGGTCGTGTGCCGTGGCTCCAGGAGAACAAAGACCTGTCGGGCAAGCGCGACTGCTACATCCTGGGCATTGGCGACCAGCGCAAGAAGATGGCGAGCATCGAGAACCGACAGGAGGTGCTGGGCATGATCGCCAAGATGGTCCCCGAGATCGACATGGACGAGATGACCCGTTCGCCGTTGTTCCTGAACAGCAACTGGTTCAATGTCCTCAAGGTCTACCTCCACACCAAGTCGGAGGAGAACAGTATCAGCGCTGCGCCGGAGGTCGAGTTGCGGGAAAAGCTCCTGACCGCCGCCCGTGATGCCGCCGATGCTGCGTACTTCGGGGAAACGCTGCGCGGCGGTCAACCGATCCACAACCACAAGCCCGACCCGTATTCGCCCTGGTTGTTTACCTCGCACGGGCAGTTCACCCTGGTTGCTGCGCCGCAAGCCGTGAAGCAACTGCTCATGGGGCTACCCCCTGAGTGCCAGAGCTACCTCAACGACTTCGGCAAGCGCAAGCGCGACAGTTACGGCCACACTTGGCGCATCCCGTTGGCCTCCCTTGAGTGCAGCGACACCGTTGCGGTCATCGAGGCTCGTTACCAAGATCACCTGGAGAAGAAACTTGCCTAAGCTCACAGCCCTGGATGGGCCACCCGGTAGCGGTAAGACCACCAAGCTGGTCAAGGACTGCGAGTCGTGGCCCGAACCGTGGTGCATCGTCACCTTCGGGAACGACGCGGCCAACACCCTGGCTGCGCGTGGTGTTCCCCCCGAGAACGCCAAGACCCTGTACAAGATGACTTGGCCCCATGTCCGTGAAGTGAGCAACCTGAAGCTCAGTCGTGGCAAGAAGACCAAGCCGTCGTACAGGCGGCGCAACATCGAGTCGCAGACCGACGATGCCCTCGGGCAGTACACCAAGGACGCGCCGTCCCTGAAGAAACGCAACCAACGGGCCGAGTTCCTGCACCTGTGGGAACCAACCCAGGGCGATCCCCCCGACTGGATCTGGCAAGATGATGTCAGCCGGGAAGAGTCGTTTGCCGTGGGGTTGGCCCGGTGGTTGGCGGTTGGCGCACCCCTCAAGGACTTCGACGGCTACGAGTTCATGGCTGTCGATGAGGCGCAGGATGTCTCTGCCCTGGAGTTGGCGGCCTGTCTCGCACTGGTGAAACCCGGTGGCAAGGTGCTGGCCGTTGGCGACCCAGGGCAAGCGATCTTCCTGGGCGGCAAGGGTTGGCCCGCCGACCGTCTGCCCCCGGCATGGGAGCGAGCCGAGTCCACCGAGACATTGGCGCAGGGTTTCCGCATCGGATACCCGGCGGCTGATGCAGCGGCGGGCATCCTCAAGCCGTTCTACGACCGCAGCGCAGACACCTTCAGGGCCAATCACCTGACGCAGATGCACCCGTGGAATCAGCAACCACCTAAGCAGGGGCTGATCATGGGGCTTTCAAGGTACTCCGTGGATGCCTACATCAAGCGCCACGACCTACGCAATGTCGGCATCGTGCCGGAGTTGAACCCCGAAGGGCTAACGATCTGCACGATCCATGCCGCCAAGGGCTACGAGACGGACGATGTTTACCTGTTGCCCTGGGGGAATAACCGCACATTTGCGCTGGACGCTGGCGCACCTGACGAACTACGATTGATGTATGTCGCCCTCACCCGAGCGCGGCGTAACCTTTACCTACCTCACAACCTACTTGTCAAAGCAAACCATGCAATCTCCCGAGCGCGAAGTTAGCCTCATCACCTCCAAAGGTGAGCGGATGCTACACCTGAGCTACTACAAAGACCGAGTGGTGGTGGACATCCGCCGCCGCTTGGCCGGGCACGACTGGGTTCCCTATGCCGAGTTGCCGTTCGCAGTCCATGAGTGGAACCGATTCGCCCGTGCGATCTGCGAGTACGACATCGAGCTTGAACTTTTCCTGGAGAACCAAGAATGATTCATTACCACGGAACACCCATCTCCCCCGCTAGGGCGGCAAGGGAAGTGCTGTCTCGTAGACACGCATTCATCAGTTACGAGTACCAACAAACGATGGTACTAGCTGCTGAGATTTGTCAGTCGTTTGCCCTGGACAACGGAGCCTTCTCCGTCTGGAAGAAGGGGTGTCAACCTGATTGGTCGGGATACTACGAGTTCGTCAAGCATTGGCACAGGCATCCAGGGTTCGACTTTGCGGTTATCCCTGATGTCATCGACGGCGACGAGCGGCAGAACGATGCCCTGTTGGACGAGTGGCCCTTACCTCTGCACCTTGGCGCACCAGTCTGGCATATGCACGAATCGAACGAGCGACTGGTTAGGCTGGCAAACGAATGGCCTCGCGTCTGCCTTGGTAGTTCGGGGGAGTTCTCGGCTGTCGGTAACAAACTTTGGTGGGCTCGCATGGAAGATGCCATGACCGCGCTAACCGAAGACACGGACGGGCAACCTCCTTGCAAGCTCCACGGGCTGAGGATGCTTAACCCAACCGTATTCTCGCATTTGCCGCTGGCTTCCGCCGACAGCACTAATGTTGCCAGGAACATCGGACTAGATTCCCGATGGGATAAGGGCTACCTCAAGAACATGAGCAAGCCAGCCAGAGGTGCAGTCTTGGTAGACCGCATCGAGGCACACGCCAGTGCGTCAAGGTGGGCTGGAAGGCACAACGAAGAAAGAAACCAGGAGCTACTCGGATGAACCTAGTGCTACTTAGTGGAGGGCTGGACTCAACCGTGGCTCTTGCGATGACGGTTCAAAGCGGAGGGCCAACTGCTGCTCTGGCTGTGGACTACGGGCAGCGACATCGTAAGGAGTTGATGTCGGCAGAGTGGTTGGCGGATCACTACAAGGTGAGTCTGACTATCTTGCAAGCCCCGCACTTGCGGAAGATATCTACCACCCAGGGCCACGGAGAAGGCACTGTGGTTCCGGGTCGTAACTTGATGTTGATTGGCCTAGCCACAGCCCATTCGCTTATGCTGGGAGGAGGTCGGATTATCCTTGGGGTAAACCACGATGACGCTGCTGGCTATCCTGATTGCCGGATGGAGTTCCTGCGAGCAGCGAAGGAGGCGGTGCGGTTGGGGTCGGACAACAAGTGCCGACTGGTTACACCTCTCAAGAACTTACCCAAGGCAGAGGTATACAAGATGGCTCTTCGGTTGGAAGTTCCCATCGAAGATACTTGGTCATGCTACGAGGGCAAGGAGTTGCCTTGCGGTAGCTGCGGAGCTTGCCAAGATATGGCGAAGGCGGTGAAATCATGCTCGTAGTAAATGAAGTGTTCTACTCGCTGCAAGGTGAGGGGGCGAGGGCCGGACATCCTTCCGTGTTCATCAGGTTCAGCGGCTGCAACATGAAGTGTCGGGTTGAGGCCGGGGCTGATAGTCCAGGTGGCTTCGACTGCGATACCGAGTTTGTCAGCGGAGAGGCTTACACCGAAGAGGCACTGGTGGAAGATGTGTTGGCTGCGGCAGGGGAATGTCGTTGGGTCGTACTGACGGGCGGAGAGCCGTTGCTGCAAGTCACTAGGTCGCTCATCAATCTGCTAAAGGAGCATGGCTTCAAGATCGCACTGGAGACAAACGGAACGATGCTTATTCCTGTGGGGCTGGATTGGGTGGTCGTGTCGCCCAAGGTGGCGGAACACGCTATCCGCGCACAGTACGCCGACGAACTGCGGTATGTCCGTGGTGTCGGGCAGGGCATCCCGAAACCTAGCCTGGATGCCGAGGCCAAGTTCCTTTCGCCAGCCTTCAAGGGCGATCAGTTAGATCCCGAGGCGGTGCAAACCTGTATTGATTTGTGCCTACGACATCCTGACTGGGCATTGTCAGTGCAAGCTCATAAACTGTGGGGAGTGCGATGAGATTCCTGGAGACGGCTGATCAACTCCAGCAACTGGTCGATGCACACCAGGGCGAGTGGATCTGCGACACCGAGACTGACGGCCTGGAGGTTCGTGGCCCGATGTCGAGGGACAAGGCGTGGATCGTGGGGCTGTTGCCGCACGGCACTGATTCGGTGTTGTTTATCGATTGCCGCAACCCCGAGTGGCGGAAGATGAAGCCCATCATGGAGCGCATGGCACTGGTTGGTCACAACCTCCGCTTCGACATCCACGCCATGAACATTCGCCCTGTCGGTTGGTGGTGCGACACCATGCTCGCGGTCTACACGCAGGACACGCGCCGCCGCAAGAGCCTCGATGACTTGGCCCGTGACTTCGGCAAGACCAAGATCGCCACCATCCCCGAACTCAAGGGCAAGAAGGGCAACCAGAACAGCATCCACCTCCTCACCCCAGGGCTGCACAGATGGAATCCAAAGCTCTTGGAGTATCTTGCCGATGACCTCATCGTGACCTCGCAGTTGTGGGAGAAGTACAAGCGAGCGCACCACCCCCTGTCAGGCAAGGTCGAGTGGGCCGTGCAGCGCATGGAGGATCGGGGCGTTCGTCTGTTGGAGGATCGGCTTCATCAGTTGGCCCTGGAGATCCGCCCGTTGGTGGCCGAGTCGTGGGCAGTCATCGAGCGGCACGGGTTCACGGGCAACCTCAACTCGCCCAAGCAAGTGCTGGAGTTCTTGCAGTCGAAGGGGTACAAGTTCAGGGGAACCAACACCCAAACAGTGCTGCGCCCCCACTTCGACCGCACGGGCGACGAGTTGATCGGGGCCATCCTCATGTACCGGGCGTGGAACAAGAAGGACAGGGACTTCTGCCAGACCCTGCCCAAGTTCGTGCAGCCTGACGGCCTGATCCATGGCGGCATCAAGACTGCCCGGACAGGCACTGGGAGATTCGCCCACGCCGAGCCGAACCTGGGGCAGATCCCCAAGCAGGGCAAGACCGACCAAGAGCGTAAGATCGCCAAGCGTTTCCGGGGTTGCTTCCAGGGCGCGTCGGGTGGTTGCTCCGGGGCGGACTTTTCACAGGTGGAACTGCGGGTGGCCGCTGCCCTGTCGAATGACGAGCGGATGCTTCAGGCGTTTGCGGAGGGGGCCGACCCCCACGCAGCGACCGCCGCTGCCACCAGTGGTTGTAGTATCGACAACCTTCCAGACGGCGAACGCTTCAAGGCCAAGGCTGTCAACTTCGGCATCCTCAACGGCATGGGTGCTGGGCGGTTGGCCCTCCAGATCAACACCTCGGTTGACGAGGCACGGAGGTTCATCGACCAACACCGCAAGGCCCACCCGGAGCTACACAACTGGATGAATCTGGTCAGCAAGATCACCAAGGGGAGCAGTTCGGCCAGTGCCCTGGATGGTACGCGCCGGGTCTACCAGCGGTGGGAACTCGACCGACTCACCAGTGCTGTGTCGCAGGAGGTGCAGGGGACGGCGGCTGCGCTGATGAAACACGCCCTGGTTGCCTGTGAGGAGGCGGGGTTGCGCCCGATCCTGAGCGTCCACGACGAGCTTGTTGGGGATGTACTGGACAAGGGCGACGAGTACGCTACAATCATGCGAGAGGCGGCCAACGCTGCCTTCCCTGACTCCCGACTCAACCAAGTAGACTTCGTTGCAGACGGGGGACATGGGGAGACTTGGGCGGATGTGTAGCTACCGATACGCATTCGTGTGTTCGACCAAGACTCCCTAAGTTCTTCAACATGAGGAAGCTCCTGGGCCATGAGTTGAAACTGGCCCGCCACAAAACCTTCGGACTGTTCTTCGGTGTGTGCATGTGGTGTCACCGAGGAACAGATCGAAAGGGCTGGCTTGTTGGCGCAAGCTGGCCCACCCCCTACTGCGATGACCGAAGAAATCCCGATCCAAAGGTTGATCGAACAGAACGCCCGCTATATGCTTGAGCAGATGCGGGCTGCCGATCCTAGCGATGCCGTCCGCTACTCTGCGGCGGTCAAGAATCTCGCTGGATCACTCGCAGAACTCTCGGGGGGCGGCGACACACCAAGTGGGCTGCGCTCCATCATCGAAAAACTTAACCAAGCATCAGAAAAATGAGCTTCAATGCCGAAGAAATCCTGTCTGCACAGGTGAGTGAGGACGCTGCCAAGGGTAAGCGACCGATCACTCCTGAAGGTAGCTACAACAACTGCGTCATCACTAGCGTTCAAGCCTTTGAACCTTTTGAGGATCAAGAGGGTGTCAAGGCCCGCCTCCAGGTGCGCTACGAGTGCCCGGATCACGCAGAGCCTCTCCAGAGCTATGTCAATGTCAGCAACCCGACTGACCCGCACCCGATGTCGGCGCACTTCCAACTGATTGCGGCGATCTGGCCGGACGCGAAGGAGCGAGCCAATAAGTCGATCAACGATTGGGTGGGTGAAAAGATCAACATCATGGTCGTTCACCAACCCAACCAGAACGGCGATCCCTGGGCTAAGTACAACTTCCGTCCCGTCAAGTAGGTTACTCATTAGGGTTTGGGTGCAGTCTTCCTCCAGGGGCTGCACCCTTTTTCCTGCCAGCACTATGGTTTTAGAAAAGAAAGAATACTCTTCGTGGTCGCACCTGATCGTTGAAGCCTACCACCACGGTATGGCGAACATGGACAAGGCGCACCTCGACAAAGCCAAGGAACTCCTGATGGATGACCTTGAAAGCTCCTTCCTGCGAGGGGAGGAGAAGCCCTGTGTGCGACCTTCGGGTGGCATCAACTGCGCGGCAATGACGCAACTGATCGCGCAGGGATACGGTCGTTCTGAGGGGGACGATCTGCCGCGAATGTTGTTCGCCACGGGGCACTTCCATCACAACCTCACCTACGCAGCCCTGCTGAGTGCGCTGCCCAAGGAGGCGTTCCACCTTGAGATCGAGGAGGAGGTTGACCTGACGATGGACTGGTGGCCCAAGGCTGACGGCTTCAAGCAGCAGGGCCACATCGACCTACAGTTGCGCTGCCTCGACCCGGAGTGGTTGCTCCCTGGTGTTCCGCACTACATCATGGCGGACATCAAGACCAAACACGCACTGGGGATGACCAAGACCAAGGACATCATCGAGCCAGCGAGCGACATCTGGGGCAACCTGGATCAGCTTGCCGTGTACTCGGACCTCAAGGGCACTATGGATGCTGGCGCGTTGTTGATTTACCTCAACCGCGAGACTCCCAAGGAGCGATACAAGCGTGTCAAGGCGCAGTATGTTCTCCCCGAGCATCTGCAAGAGGCACTGGTGAATGTCAAGCGCCGTGTCGGTGCGTGGGATGGCCCGTTCTACCCGGAGCTTTGGGACCGCAAGCAGAAGGGCGACAAGAACTTCATGCCCTGTCAGGGCTACTGCTCCGTGCAAGCCGAGTGCGAGGCGCGTCGGGAGGGGTGGGAGGTATGAGCCTAATCGAGGAACACAAACTAGTGCTAACGGACACCGAGCGTGGAACTGAACTTACCATCTGGGTCGATTCAGATGAAGACTTACTAGTGATGAAGGACGAGACTGGGCAGACTGTTTCCATTGATGTCTGCCATGTTGAAGGACTCGTTAAAGCCCTCAAGGAAGTCGCGGAGGGGCACTTTCGTTTCCGAGCGCGAGGCTGATGAAGGTACACAGGCGGTCCAGTAAAGAGTTCAACGACGCAGTGCATACCCTGCGGGTTCTCGTCCCTCTTGCTCACCCGGTCAAGATCATCCGCTGCGCCCTGAAGGATTGCTGGGGCACTTGCGAGAAGAAGTCCAACCCCGACAGGTTCATCATCCGAATCGACAAGGCCATCACGGATGACGAGGCCATCGAGACCCTGGCCCATGAGTGGGCACACGCTAGGGCATGGCTCGACAATGTGGATGACCACTCCCCATACTTCGGCGTAGCATATAGCGAGTGCTACCAAGCCCTGTATGAAGACTAAGACTTGTGCAAGCTGCGGTGTAACTAAGGAGTTGCACGACTTCTTAATGGATAGCAATAAGGGCAAGCTCCGCCCTTCTTGCAAAGACTGTACGAACGCAAGTAAGAGGGTCAGCAGAGCCAAGAAGGCGCGTTGCAAAAGTTGCTACGAGACCATCGACCCAGGGGATAAAGAGGAGACCGCAGCTAAACTCTGCTACTACTGTGCGATCCAAAGATCCGCTAACCTTGCAGGACGCACTAGAGCCGATTACAGGCTGGGTCGGCCCGGCTGCATCGTGCGCGACGGCGTGGCCCTTGTGCCCGACGAAGAGAGACAGGCTTGGGTCGAGATGCCTGTCAAGATATGCGAGGGCTGCGGCATCGACCAGCACTTGGACATCTGCCTCGACTGCATTTCTCCTGTGGGCAGCTACACCTCGCAAAGAATCCGACCACTCTACCGATGCGAAAACTGCAACGAGTGGCGGAGTTACAAGTTGGGCTGTAAGTGCTAACCTTCCAGGGCTTGGGCTAGTTCGCGCAGCCGCTCTTCGTAGGCTTTCATCTCGTTAGTCAGCGTACGCACTCGGGAGTCCAAGCGTCGGAACTTGCCCGACTGCACGATCTCAAAGTTGGCTTTGTCGTGGTTGCCGTCGCACCAGAGGATCGCGTACTCCTGGGTCTCGATCACCTTCTGGCGCAGCAACGAGGCGGCTTCGCGGGCAGCGGCGGCCCAGCCCATCGCCATCACCTGGACATCGGGCCACTCAGTGCTTGCGCCCGTGCGATCACAGATGTCCCCGGCAAGCTCTGCCAGGGAGTAGCGCATGATGTCGGGGTCGTGCCCGAGGCGTTCCCGCACTGGGTCGGGACGCGGGCCTTTCTGGATCTCTTCGGAGGGGTTGGGTAGGCTCATGGTTTCAATGCAAATGCGGCCAACACAGCGTCGGCTTCGTGGTCTGAGGAATGTTCGTTGGCCCCGGTCAACTTTTTGACAGCCTCGGCCATACCCCACTTCTTTTCGCTGCGAGTCTTGTACTTTCCCTTTTGAGGCCAATCCTCGTACCTTTTGCCGATTGTGGCAACGGCGAAGTTCTTGAGTGCGGTCGGGGTGATGTCGCGCAACGGGATCTTCCGGCGGGCGGCCCACGATCCCAGCCCTCCTAGCACCCACCACATTAGGGAAGCGGTCTTACCTCCGGTTGCCCCAGAGAAGCCGAACGGCGGACGCTCTGTGGCGACTAACTCGATGCCGGGGTGATCATCCAACAGATCATCCAGCGCTAGGTTGAGGAGCTTGTGCTGCGTCATCGGGTTGGTTCCGCAGTCAATCGTCTTGGAGCAAACGATGTCCCCATTCTCGGTGTCCACAAGGGCGAGTCCGAGAGAGCGGTAGCCGGGGTCGATTCCTAGGATTAACATGGTCGGGGTGGCCGAGTACGCTGCTTACGGCGCACCCGGCCTCGGGTCAACGGCCCTGGAAGTTTACTTGCGCGGTCACTTTTTCTTTTTCGTGACACGCGGCTTCTTCATGGGGGCTTTCTTGGCGGTCTTCATTTTGCCCTTGGGGTAGTGTCCAGGCATTACTTGGATCCTTTACGGCGGTTGGTTTTACGGGAGACGGCTCGCAAGTTTTTGCGTCCGTTGGTTCCGCCCTTACTGAGCGGCTTCTTGTGATCCACTTCACGCGGGTCGCCTTTCTTCAGACCCAACTTGCGGCGGGCCTTGTTGCGCTCCGAGCGGCGTTTGCGCTGGGTGGGTTTGCCATGGAAGGACGAATACTCCTTCTTGTAGTTACGCTTTTTGGGCATCAGCAGTTCCACTTACGGAGTGCTTTGTTGATGCGGCTGTTCGGATCGCGCTTGGTCTTCTCTGAAGTCAGTTTCTTCTTCATGCCCGACATCCGAGCGCAAAAGCTCTTGCGTCGTTTGGCGGCTTTGGAACCCTTCTTCAGTTTGGACGGCTTGGTCGTGACAGCCGTTTGGAGTTTCGATCCAGGGTTTGCCTTGCGGTAGCGGGCAGCCCCCTTCTTGGTCAGTCCCCCGGAAGGAGACTTGTCCCCGCTCTTGACGGAGAAGTTCTTCGGCATCTTCTGAGTGCGTTTCTTAGGCATCAGTATCGTTGCGAGGTGGATGATAGTGAAGACAAGGCGGAGGTAGAACTTCACACCTTGATGAACTTGGGGAGAGGTGAATGAGTTTGCTCTGAGTCGTAGACCGTGAAACCCAGAACCCAGTCGATGTTGCGCCCCCGAACGAAGTCGAAGGCCGGTTTGCGGAGATCGCCGCCGAAGCCACCTTCGTGACCGTAGACGAGCTTCTTACCGCACTGCCCGAACAGTGTGCCCTGTTTGTGGGTATGCCCGATGTGCGCGTTGCAGCCGTGGTTGAGCGCGAACCGCAGGGCCAACCCGCCACCGAACTTGCTCGACCCGAGCCGCCCTTCGTGGCCGTGATAGATAGCGACCTTTTGCCCTTGGCCGCATCCGACCTTGTGGCCTGACCTGACCATGCGGATGTCGAAGTCCGCGATGCCCACATACTCAGGCCAGTCAACGCCAAGGTTGCGGATCACGGGGGCGCGGTTCTGGATGTAACTGTTCCAACGCGCTTCGTGGTTGCCCTCGATGTAGACGATCTCGGCCTTCTTAGCTAGGACGCGGAGGGCATCGAGCCAGTTGCCGTGCGCGGCCACCTCGGCTTCAAGGTTGTCCTCCCACTTGGGGTTGCGGCGGTGCTGCGACAGGGCGTGGTAGTCAGCGATGTCCCCGGCTAGGACGATCTTGTCGGGCTGATCTTTGGTGATGTACTCCTCCACCTTCCTCTGCCACTTGGCACTGTGGAAAGGCACATGGACATCGTTGAGTACCAGGGTTTTCAAGGCTCTACCTCTACTTGATCGAGTCCGGGTTTGCCGCACTCAGGGCAAAGTCCGCCTTCAAAGCCACGCTCGACGGGCACGACAACAAACTGGGTGACACCGCACTGGCGGCAGACGCAAAGATCCATGATGAGGGGTCCGTATTCGACACAGGCATCTAGCAGTTTGTCGTAGAGGGAGTCCATCGCGCTCTCAATAGTACCAGGAGGCTCACCAAAATCAGGACTAGGATGATGTACTTGAGGGCTTGAAGAAGTTCTCGATGCGTTGGTAGAACGCGACCAGCATCGCTGCTACTGCCATCCTCACTGAGCGGAACATCAGGGACGCGATGATTGCCGTGATGATCAGGCTCTCCACCAACCCCGTCAATGCCGTCACCGCTTCCGGCACTGCGGCCACTAGGGCTTGGGTGGTGGTCGGAGACTTTCCCAACTCTGCTGGGGCGCTGTTGGTTGGAAGCAGCCCGCATGATGCCAGGATTAGGCTAAAGAGCAGTACGATCTTCAAGGCGTTCTAGACGGCGGTTGGTGTCCTCAGAGTGCGCTTGCATACCAGCGACAACCTTAGAGATTTTCCATAGCTCTGTGACTGTCCACAGGAGAATGGCGGCGATCAGGCCGAGGAGGGCTTCGGTGAGGGGGATGGTCATCGGAGTTCCTGCAACAGCGAGTTGCGGGCTTCTAGGACTCGGGCTTGCTCTTCTTTGAGCTTGCGGATTTTGTTGGGGTTATTGGTTTGACCGATCTCAAAGTTGATTTCTCGGAGCAGCGCATCGCCAATCTTTACGCGCTGTTTGCGGCGGTAGGCTGGGTCTTTACGGATCTTGACCGGGAGGAAAGTGGCTGCCCAAAGGTTCTCGTCCAGTGGTTTGTCGTTGTAGACGGCATCGGCGTACTTCATCGCCATCCGAGTAAAGGTGTTAGCTTGCACTGTGTACTCCGCCGCAGAGCCAAGTCCAGGCTCTCGGTTCGGGTCCATACCGAAGAGAGACATCAACAGGCCCGCAGTACCACCGCCAGCCAACTTGGTGACACCTCTGGGTTGACCTAAACCTCTAGGCGCTTGCTCGTCAAGGCCCGCAAAACTATTAACCGAGTCAATAGTTCCGACGATCAGTGCGGCAGCTTCGACCGGCAGTGCAATCGAGCTAAGGTTAGCCTCCAGACCATCATGCTCGATCTTGAGGTTGCCATACTGGTCAACACCAATCCAGTCCGAGTTGTTGGACAGGCGGTTGATGGCCGTCAACATCCTTGGATCCTTATCGATGGACTTTGCCATCTGTGGAAGCACTCGACGGGAGAAGGTATAGAAGGCCGCAACTCGACGGCCAACATCACGCTCAAACTTCGACAGCTTGGAGTAATCGCCGTGGACATCCAGGGCTTTCTGCAAAGCAAGCTCTGGGGACTTACCATCCAGAATGAGGGTCATCGCCGCCGAGAGACGGTTGTGGATTTCGACGGCAGATGCACTGTCGCGGAAATCCTCCATGCGCGACTTCTCGCCTCGCTTCAAACCAGCTACAAACTCTTCAGGAGTCATAGCTCCGACGCGAAGTTCTTCAGTAACCTTCAGGTCGTTGAACAGACCGCGCTCTGCGAAAAACTTGAGGAGTTCATCTTCCCCCATTGGGGTGTCCCCAACTTGGTAGATAGGGACAAGGTCATCTGCGTCATCGAAACGGGCGGCAAGGCGAGCTTCGACGGCTTCGTTAGTAGCGTCGGCCTTCAACTTCTCCAACGCCCTGGTGCGACCTTTGAATCCAACAACCCCAGAGCCGTCGATTGCAGTGTTGTCAGGGAGGTTTCCAAGCATCCGAGCAGCGACAAGTTGTGCTGCACCGAAGTTACGAATACTGCCCCCGGCTGCCCTGGTTTGGAAGAAGTTGGTAAGGGTGTTACGAATGAAGAACGCAGGGTTAAACACCGTCTGCGTAGACTTGTAGAGGGCGTTCGTTCGGTCGTAGAACTTCCAGAACTCCGACATCTCCTGAGATGCTGGAATCGTGTTGTCCAACAGGCGGCTGGTCAGACCCGCGTCACCCAGGATGATGCTCTCACCCTTACGGATGTTCTCCAGGCTCTGGCTGCCCTTGGGGAAAGTTCCGCGCACTTGGTGTCGCACAGCCTGTTGGCCTATGGTTTTACCCTTGCTGACTTTACCCATATTGCGGACACCCATCCCAGAGCGGCCCATCTCGGAGACATTCAACAGACGCATATCCCCATCGGCAACTTGAAGCTCGATGACCGTATCGTCACCAACTCGGTGTACCTTGTTGACCGTGCCAGACATTAGGGTTAGTCTGGAATCCGCGTGTTTGTTGCCCTCACGGAGAATGCCGTCGATGTAGTCTTCCGCTACCAACTGTCGCTTCGCTAGGTTGGATCGGTGTGCGAAGGCAGAGAGCCAAGACTCATTCATTGGCGCTGCGGCATCTCGCACAGCTTTCTCCAACAACTTCTTAGTCTTAGGATCTTGGGCTTTGTTGGCTGCCTCCATAAGATCCGACAGGTAAGGTTGATCGTTCATGATCTTCCTACCCAGGATGGACTTTGCAGCCTTGAGTGCTTCAGGAGCCACAGGGCGCTGAATGCGGAGAAACTTGGAAGTCTCTTCAAACGCCTCGTCGCCAACACCTACTTTACGAGCCTCAATAAGAAGTTCGTTGTACTCTTGCACTGTGAGGTTGCGAGCTTCAACACGACGCTTCAGGCTTTTGACTAGCTGGTTGTCCATTCCCGCAGCCTCTGCCCTGTCGAAGAGTCGGTTCAAGGACTTTCGCAGATCCTTGTCGAACAGTCGAGGGAAGTAGGCAAGTTGATCGTCTGCGCCCAACCCGCTGGCGTAACGAGCCAACTTAGCGTTCTGGGACAGAAGTTTATCTAGAAGCTGCTTGGCTTTCGGTGTCTGGTCGCTAATACCAAACATCTTCTCCAGAGCTTCGTGGTTGCTAGTACGGATAAACTCGCCAACAGACTCTAGGCGACTACCAAAAGTGTCTGTAAGTCTAATCTTTCCTGCAACCAGATCCTTGTCGTAGATTGCAGTCCGAAGTTCTTGTGCTAGTTCAGCAAGCTCTCTGGCAGCATCCTCCATCTTAGGGCTTGCGATCTTTGCCAACTCCGCCGCGCCGGTCATGCGCTGGGCTAGCTCTTCAAGGTTCGCTAGCTCAGTTTTAGCGGCTTTCGTTCCAGAAGTTTCAAGTCTACGAAGTACGGCCAACACCTCCTCAACCTGGGGAGTAGCCTGTTGGTGCATACCAAGCACTTTGTCGAGATCGTCAAATGTGCGGATTTCGGAAGTGTTACCGATGCGAGCCAACTCAGCCACCAAAGATTCCATGTCCCGGTGGATCTCTCGCGTATCTTGGAACACGGCTCTGGAGGCAGAATCCAACCTGCGTTGACCTTCAAACTCCATCTCATTGATGGCCTTGTTGACGCTCTTGCCGCCTAGTGGATCAAACTTCCTAGTAAGGTAATCTCGGATCTCCTTACCTTTCAGCCAGCCCAACCTCACAGAGCCAGGGGCATTCTCGTAAGATTTGGGAAGTTGTGCGGCAATACCGATATCCAACTGACCTTTTTCAAAAGCCTTGTAGATATCAGAGTTGGCATCAATAGCCGGGTTCAACGCACCATAGATATCTTCAAACGCCCTTTGGATATTGCCGTTGTGCTTCTTGACAAGTTTGCGAAGCTCTGATGGCTTAACTCCCGACTTTCTAGCCGCAATGTAGGCATCTACTCGGGACATATTTCCGTAATCTAGAGCGGGAATACTGCCTAGATCCCTGTCGTTAATGAAGATCTTACGGAGTTTTTGGTCAAACTTAGCTACGGCATCTGGATCTGTAAGATCAACACCTTCTGCCTTAGCTTGCATTCTGAACTTCGCGGTCTCGTCAACATACCGAAAGCTAAACTGCTCTTCTAGAATGTCATCAACAGTTTTGCCGCTAGCTAGTTCCTCAAGAATAAAGGACTCTTCAACAAGCAAGAGATCCGCTAACTTCTTCGATTGGTACTTCTTTTTCCCAGGGCTAAATAGAACTGTAGTAGGAACTAGAGATTCGGGGTGCAGAGCGTTTGCCGCCTTTGCCGCCCGCTGGAAGGTGAAATCGCCTTGGAAGAACTTTGAACTTTCGGAAACAAAGTTTTCGTAGGCTTTGGATGCCCCTTGTAGAGTCGTTTTGACCGCAGGGTCTACCTTCTTGGTAAGCCCTGAAAGAAACGCACCCATCCACGAAGCCCGATTACCCGACAGGGCATCCATCGCCGGGATGACTGTGGACTTCAAGATAGGTGAGGCAAAGTAGTCGTTCACAAACTTAGCAGGGGCCAAAGAAGCCCTGCCAAAGTTTGAGAACCACCCGCGCTGCTTGTTCAGCCGACCCAGGGTTGCGGCATCAAGAAACTTACCGACCTTACCAGCGCCAATAACAACTCGGCTGGATGCTAGGAAAGGGAACTGGAGAGCAAGCTCTTCGACTTCGCCCTGCTCGATAACATCTTTCAGGGTTACCTTCTTATCCGTGGGAACTTCTTTACCAGCATCCTTCAACCGCCTAGCGCGGATCTTCTCGGCTTGCTTCGTAGTACCAAAACCGCCACGGTTCATGTTGATGACCTTCTTGATCCTGCGGTCGGTCTTGGCCTCTGGCAAGGTCTTCAGTTCTTCAACGAACTCGTCATAGGTACTCCCTGCGGCCTTGTGCTTGACCATAAGGTTTCGCACACGCGCACTTTTACCACCAGCGCGGTTCAGGTTTCTTGCCGCTGAACCTAGCCCTTTGAAAGCACCACTCGTACCAAAGGTCAGGTAGGTACTTGGGTCTAGCAAGGTATCAAGGAGAAATCCCTGAGTTCCTGAAAGCCGCTTGTCGTAGATGTCTAGAGCGATGTCGGAGGCGTACTTAGCCCTGGAGTGGTCGCCCATGAACGCGCCAAGCACAGGGATAAGCTCCGGGGCCAGGATGCCTTGGGCACTAAATAGCTCCGTGTCCTCATCTTCCATCGCGTACCAAGCCCTGGTGATTAGCTGGTACGGAAGGCCGATGGTGGCGTTGATTCCTCGTTCTAGCCAGTTTGACATTTTACTAGCGTCCTCTTTCTGCCTCTCGTTTTAGTTCGGTACGCCGTTTTTCGGCAGCATTAAACTCCTTCAGCAACTGCACTCTTTCTGCCTTCAACGCGGCTTTCTCCTCGGGAGACATCCCGAAAGTTTTTACACGACTATTCTCAATCAGTTTCTGCCTAAGATCCTCAACGAGATCCGCAGACTCAGACAAAGGCATCTGCGCTATATCCTGCTCAAAGTCTTTAGCAGCCATAGCAATACCTCTAAGCGAGCTAGTCTTTCTGAAAGTAGGCAGATCTTGGGTGTCATCAATCTGCAAACCGAAGTCCTTTGTCACCGAGCTAACAAACGACCCCACAAGTTGCTTCTCCTGCGCCAAGGCATTTGGCTGCACAATCAGAGAACTTTCATTACCTAGTCGCATCAAAGCCGCAAACTGACTCTCTACCGTACCTTTGCGATCTAGGATACCTTGGATCTTATCAGCCATCAGTTGATCCGCGTCAAACCATTGGGCAGCTAGATCATCCGCAAGACGCAGTCTAGGATCGCCCATACCTTCCCTACCTAACAACAGTTGAAGGACATCAGTTCCGTAGCCGTAGACAGCATCTTTAGTGGCAGAGTCTTCACCCTCCCCAGAGAGCATAAGCTCCATAGTACTGATGCTTAGTTCTAGGTCTTCGACATCTATACCTAGGTCATCAGCAGACTCAGGCCGCTCATTAACAATGTCAAGGATTCTCCTAGCCTCTTTCAACTCAGCTCTAAGGGTTGCTGGGTCACGCTGTGCGCCCGCCTTAACAAGTTCCATGAGGCCGGTTCGCGCTGTGGCTCTATTCGCAAGGAGCGGAGCGATATTGGCCGACGATTTAGCCGCTTCAAACTTTACTGCGGCATCCACAGGCTCGACTTCCGAAGTAACTTCAAAAGCTCGTACAGCTTGCTCTGCAACCTCATCAAGAACACTGTCAGGAACTTTTACTCCAGCTTCTTGGTAACGCTGTACTTGAGCTTTTGCGCCCTCGTATCCAAACTCTTGGTAAAGTTGAGATGCTAGGATTGCTCGTTGATCTGGAGCGATCATCATAGTCATGCCCAGGTTGACCTCGTTAGGGTTCGCGTTAGGGACAAACAACTCCTGCCTAGCGAAATCTGCCCTCGGACCTTCTTCAGGGACAAACATAGCCTCAAGCCCTTCAGGTTCAGGCATCAACAGTCCCCTAGTAGGAACTGGAACCTGAAAATCCGCTGGCATCGTGGCAGCGACATCTGCCGCAGTTTTAGCAGCCATAGCCTTTTGCCGAGCGGAGGCAATGTTGGCTTGCATAGAGGGCATATCTACATCCCTCAGCAGCGTCATAGCAGCCGCAGCAGTTTCTCCTGTAGGGTTTGCCTCAAAAGCTGCGTAGGCTTTTTCCAAAGCGTTAAAGTCGGCATCACTAATCGAGTAGTTAATACCATTTTCAGCGTCAAACTTCTGCGCGGCTCTAGTGGATTCCAAAAGCCCGCTTACTGCCTTACCAACCTTACCTTCTCGGATTTCGTAACTTACTGCGCCACGAACATTGGTGTTTTCTTGAGCATTAAAGTCTGCGACAAACGCATCACCGTAATCCCCAGCAGCACGGCGCTCGTTGTATCGGGTCATCGATTGCTCTTTGTTGCGAGCGGAAGCAACTTCTCGATTGGAGCCGATATGGTTGTTAAGTAAGGTAAAGTCCTTTGAGGTTAGGTCAGGATCGTCTTGAGCTTGTGTAAGAAGTGATTTAACAAACGCATCGTATTCAGCTACACTTCCGAACTGCGCTCGGCTAGTCACAGACTTCATAAAGGTATCTAGAGACTTTGTACTGTTAGATTCCTTTTTACGAATGCCCTCAAGTTCAAGCTGGTGTTCTCGCGTTGCTTCGTCCCGCCCAAGTTGGAACGCCTTGTCTTCTGCTCGTTCCTCTTTCCGAATCGCAAGATCCTCGGCACGGCGCTGGGTTTCAAGTTTCTGCGCCTCCCGAGTCTGTTGAGCCTTGAGGAACGGCGACAAGAAATCCTGCTGCGCTTCCAGTGAAAGCCCTGCGAGTGCGCCACCAGCGATTGCGTCAACAATGCCCTGGATTAGGTTGTCTTTATTTGCCATGACTTAGAACACCTCCCCGCGATTCATAAATGGGAGACTACCCATCATCTGGCGTAAAAGTTGAGGGTCTGTCGTTTGCGGGCCGGGAGTTTGGCCCTGCAAGCCCATGAAGAGGGACTGCATCGCGCCCATCGGAGCGAACGAGCTAACCCCTTCAGTGCCCATGAAGCCTCCTGTAACAGCCGTCTTCAAGCCTCCCAGCACCTCAGATCCAGCGGCCATTTGTCCTGCGGTAAGTGCTGCTTCCCCGCCCTCGGTGGCTGCGGCTTCTGCACCACCAAGCAACCCGGCCAACCCAGGACCACCCGCAAACGCTGCCAACGCACCGCCAGCAACACTCGCCAACATATTGCCCTTCTGCTGCTCTTCTTGCATCCGAAGTTGCTCCATGAACTGCTGGTGTTGGAGGTTGGTCTGGTAACGCTGCTCTTCAAGTTGGGCTACTTGCCCTCGGAGACTTGCTTGAAGCTCCATAGTCGCCCGCATCCGCTCAACTCGTTGGGCCTGGGCTTGCATCGAGGCTTGCCCTAGCGCCTGAAGCTGGGCCAACGCCGTCATACCAACCTGAGCCGCGCCAGTCATCCCGGCTGCTTGCTCTGTGGTTTCGACGGCAGCTTGGCTCTGCTCGCGGGCAGCCTTCATCAAGGCTTGCTCGATGATCGGGTTACGCAGTTCGCCCTGAGTTTCTAGGCGCTCTGCCATCGCTTGGAGTTGCATCGCCCCAGCGCTAGTAGCCATCGTAGGAATCTTTCTAACCATCTTTACGGCTCAACAACAACAGTGAACTCCTCACCCTTGGCAGCACTGGTGGGAGTAACGGACAACTTGCCCCCGGCCCAGCGAGCATCGCCGGAACCCGAGACAACGCGGCGGGGCGGCCCGCCAAACGGTGGGGCAACCTCGACGGGAACCCCTGCGCCCTTGGAGCGGGCACGAAGGACAACGCCCTCATCGACGCTCGACCCGTGGTAGGGCAGACCGTCGCGGAGCTTGTCGGGCGGACTATGACGCTTGCTGCTCAACTTTCACCTCAACCTCTGCGTGTCCAAGGGATGCGCTCTGTGCAGTACGGTTACGCACAACAGCGCGAACATATCGACCCCGACCGCCCGTGCCCGTAGACTCGTAGGCAGTGCCGAGATCCGTGAATGACAGCCCTGTGCGGTTTGAACGGTCGCCAGGGGTGTCGGTTCCGGCCAACGAGTAGTCGAAGCTGCCGGAAGTTACATCGGTGAACAGGGACAGGTCGCTGTTGCGCGAGCCAACCGCGAACCACCCGGTGTCCACCATCATGCCCGTTTGACCCACACCGTAGTAGATGGTGCAGTTACCGGACAGCCCTGAAAGGTCAGCGGTCACGGTGACGGTCGGGCTAGAGTATGAAGTGAAGTCGCCAACGGCCTCGTTGCCACTGTCATCCACAACAAGCACTCGGGTTCCGGCCACCGCGTTCGGGTTGGTGTCGTCCGGGATAAGGGTGATTGTGCTGTTGCTGGCCTTCGTACCAGTGGAAGTCGCCACCGTGTTGGCCGCAACATCGTCGCCGTAAACCGCGCTACCCTTGGAGTACGAGCCGACTTGGTGGACAACTAAGTAGTCCGAACCCTGGTCGCCAACACCGAGGGCATCACGCTCCTCGATTGACCACGCCTGGGTCGGGAAGTGGAAGCGCAGCACTTGGTCGCTCTGCTCGTCAATGACCAACAGGCTCGACAGCGCACCGACCACCGCGACACGGCCCTGGGTGGGCAGGATGTCGTGGACGGGCTGGCTGAACTGATCGTCGTAGCCACCATCTTGGCCGACGCGCCACAGTTTGCCGTTCCCCAGGGCGTATGCGATGCCGCCGTGAACCGCAATGCACCGGGCAGATTGCGCTCCAGTGCCGGGGCCAAGGTCGAACGGGCGGGGCTGCGACGGTGCGCCGCTCAACATGGTCGCCCACGACTTGCCGCAGACCAACAAGCTCGACCCGATTTCAACAGCGCCAACGATGTCGGAGCCGCTGCCGGAGGTCGGCACTGCGTAGGATGCCCACGACGGGAACGACTCCCAACCGTAGGGACCGCGCTCAGAGAAGTAGAGGGTGTTGCCCCGGAACAGCGCCAGTTGGTTCTGCCAGATGCACACGCCGTTGGGCTTCTCCACCGTAAACCCTTCGCCGCCCTCGGGGGCTTCGTAACCAAGGGTATCGTCGGGAACGATGTCGATGTAGGAGGTGTCCCCAGCAGGGATGCGAGCGAGGAAATACGCGGGTTGGCCCTGCACCAACTCCAGGGCTTGCTCGATCTCCAGCTTGCTGTCTTGATCCTGAACGATGAACCCCTCGGTGCGGAAGACTTGCACTGCGGTGATCCAAGGGTACGGCGGCTTGGGGATGCCGATGGCCGGAGCAGGGTCGGTTTCGGAACCGCCTTCCCCTGCGCGGGTGTCGATAAGCTCTGCGTTAGTGCTGATGTAGTCTTCGCTGTTGAGGAAGCAGAGCGGGTGCAAGTTGTAGTTGTTCCCGCTGTCGAGATCCGAGGGCTGGAAGCGAGCATAGATGTACATATTGCTCACTTCGGATTCCGCGACACGCCCTGTCAGGTAGTCGAACGCCTCAGTCAGGGTGTCATCGTAGCGGTCGGTTTTCCAGACGCGGAACTCACCGATGTTTACTTCGCCGTCGTTGACAGCCGCAGGGCTGTAGTTAAAGCCGCCAAGGTAGCAGACAAGGTTCTGCGTGTTGATTACGATGTCAGTGTCGTACCTGTTAAGTGGCGTATCAAAGAACTTGTTGCCGTTCACATACAGGTTATTCACGGTCAGTCGCAAGGCACTGGCGCTGACGGCGTTGAAGTTGACCGTCGTAGTGAACCAGTTAAAGTTCTTCGGGTCGATGTCCACACCACCAGGGCCAAGCAACTGCGTCACCGTACCCGGAGAGGTGTCATCCCAGGGCTTCTTGGCGATGATGAACGATGCGTCGTTGGTACTGACGATGATCGAGCCGTTGTTTACGCTAGATGCGTAGATCCTGTACTGGGCGGCCTCGACATCCTGGATACCGCTGTCAGTCATTACTACACCGTCGTATTCGGTGGGGCTGCCCTTTACCTGAGTCGTGGCAGCGCTGGGAGGGTTTTTGTCCCCACTAGCAGTGCCACTTCCATCATCCTCGTCCTGTTTAAAGGTTTTCCAATAAACCGTAGCAGCCTTGTCAAAGAACTGCTTGGGATTTGCGGACGGGTCTTGGTCAAATACGCCGACATCAGACTTAACTCGGTCGGTCAGCGCACCGTCTACCGCAGCAAAACGCTTGTTGGCTTCCGCTTGCA
>Ga0070754_10000780_pt1 | contig 27784 bp, 38 predicted proteins | sample VirMetDEL_Sep_01_FD_75181 | JGI IMG/M metagenome (GOLD analysis project Ga0070754, IMG submission 75181) | Aqueous microbial communities from the Delaware River and Bay under freshwater to marine salinity gradient to study organic matter... | ecosystem: Environmental > Aquatic > Marine >...
CTACACGCCGGCACCGCCGAGCGATGAGAATGACGAGGCAACCGAGGCGTTTCTGAATAGTCTCGGAGGAGGAAACTCGGCGGGCGCTTAGTCACCGCCACGTCGAGGGGTGCGGGTTCCTCTGTTGCTCCAGGAACCCGCACCTACTTCACCACAAACTCAGGAGCAAGATGGAGCAACCATGACTACGACCAATACACAGAATCTACCCGACCGCTGGGTCCGCGCATTGGGCGGACTCGAAGCCCGACCCCCACGCACGGCATACCGTTACGGTGTCAACGAACTGCTCGACTCGGTACGTATCCGACAGCTTCGGATGCGTCACCACGAGCAGATCCACGAGGACGTTTCCGACCGGACGTGGATGCTGATCGGCAACGGCGTCCACGCCGCGCTCGAATACTCCGCCGACCCCAACGCGCTCACCGAGGAGAAACTGACCATCGAGCGCGAGATTGCAGGCCGGGTCTGCACCATCGCCGGCGTCCCGGATTACTACGACGAGGACGGACACGTCGCAGACTACAAAACCTCAAAAGCGTACTATCTGGTCTACGACCCGGAAGGCAAGATCGAGCACCAGTGGCAGACGCATCTTTACCGGCTGATGCTCGAAGAGCACGGGTTCCCGGTCAAGTCACAGTCGATTGATGTTGTCCTGCGCGACCACGACGAGTGGAAGGGCCGCACTGAGGAGGGATACCCGCGCACGGCGATTCAGATTATCCCCGTCGAACGGCTGGAGAAGGCTCAGATCGAGGCTTATGTGACCGAGCGTCTGCGGCTCCACGTAGCAGCCGAGACTGCCGAGGATGCAGACCTCCCGGAGTGTTCCTTCCACGAGCGATGGGAGAAAGAACCGAAGTTCGCGGTAACGAAGACCGGGAACAAGAAGGCTTCTCGTGTGCTCGATTCTCAGGAGGACGCTGAGAAGTGGGCAGCAGACGATAACGCAAAGCGTCTGGAGAAGGGTGGCAAAGCCGTTTCGTATGCAATCACGTTGAGAGAGGGCGAGAGAACCAGGTGCGAGCGGTTTTGTCCGGTGGCGGAGTTCTGTACGCAGCATCAGCGTTACGTCGCGGAGAAAGCCGCCGCGAACGAGGAGAAGTGAACGATGGCAGTCCCCGAAGCATATTGGATCGAGGCAGCAGACCTGCTCGACAACATCCCCGGCGAGTCCGCCGCGCAAATCGCGCTCCTGCTCCTCGTCGCAGACTCCATCACCATCGACACCGGAGCCGGTCCCGTCGTCCTCAGTGATAAACTCCGGGCCGTGCTCGCTATGGCAATCGGTCGCGCCGTCGAGGATAAGGAAGACTTCGCGGAAGCGTTCGAGGAAATGTCTGCCTCAACCCTTGAAGCACTGCGCGCCGAAGACGTGCTCGACGATGAGGACTTCGACGATGAGGACTTCGAGGAGGAGCCGGTTCCGCTCCCACGAGCCACCCAAATTGTCGATCTCGACTCGTACAGAAAGGCTCGAAAACCATGAAAATCTACAAGATTCAACAAAGAATCGACACGAACACCGGTGAAAAATGGGTAGATTTGCGTCCGAACGGTTTCTCGGAACCCTACCGATTTCTGCATCGGGACCACGCCGAGATCCTTGCCCGGCAGACAGACGACCCTGGGATGTTCCGCGTCGTCGAGTTCAACGGTGAGCCTGCTTCGTGAAGCTCTCGACTCCGTAGACGCCCGCAGGATCGCGCAGAAACATCTCCCCGGCGGGATGCGCTCCGGCGGGCGTCTGCGGTTCAAAGCCTGCCCGGCCTGCGACAAAACCAAATCCTCGTCAGACTGTTTCTCCGTTGACCGCCGAGGGTTCCGCTGCTTCCGGTGTGGAGCGCACGGAGGAATCCTCGCGCTGCTCCGGCTGTTCGGGTTCTCCGAGAGTGGTGCTCGGGATGAAGTGATAGAGATGGCTGGTTTCGGTGGACGTGTCGTCACGCCCGCCGAGGCGGTGGCGAGACGGTGGAAAGGTATCCACGAAGACGCTGCCGAATCCGAGCGTGACAATATCGTCCGCACCCTGGGATGCCAGCGAGTCGGCATCGCCTCGAAGATCCGAACCCTGAATAACCGCGCCCACTGGAGACGCAAGGCCGGCGGACTCGACGGCAACGATACCCTCGCCCAGATAGAACGCCGTATCCGGCTGCTAGAACGATTAGACGATTTGTTCTACGAACGGATGGACCGGCTCCAAAGGCTCTCCCGAGCCGATTGCCTCAAGCTCAAACAGAAAGTCGATCTCGAGCCCTAACTGTTAGAGCGTTTGGGCTCTCATGTATTAGGTTGGTTGGTGAGTTCCAGAGCGAAGGCATAGAGGGATCTAGCCCCACCGGAACCCGAAAAGTTCTCGTGGTGCTGATCCTCTGCCTTCGGCTGGTATCAGGCTGGCCGGAGCCGTCCCGTCGCTTTAGGCCCGCAGGTGCCAGATGGCGTCTCCGCCCTGCGGTCGGTCGCTACTTACGAGCCGCTGTACGCTCGACCCGTTCCCACACGGCTTCGACCTTCAGAGGTGCCGTTTGCGCTGCTCGGGAAAGCCCCACGGTAACGCGGTGCATTAACTCGACCCGCCGTCCTATCGACCGACATCGAGAACGAAACACGAACTAGTCGGGGGTAGTGGGTTGCTTCCCCAAGGGAGATGCAGTACCCTCCAACCAGTCGTGTTTCGTCGCAGGGCTATCCTACTCTAAAACCGAGTGGGAGATCAAACCCTCGGTCAGTGTCCCCCGCTGGCCGGGGGTTTTTTTTGTCGATTTCTAGCTGACGCCTATAGACAACCGGCATCCCGGTCTGTATATTCGACTTCACGCACACCGCATCAGGGGGAATCCATGACTGATAGGGAAAGGCTTTTGGACGTTTCGGAAAAACTCTTGGCGATCTCAAGGGAGATTTCCGACGAGTTTCCGGGCCGAGGCGAAATCTGCCGGAACATCCACCAGGTCGTGCGTGACATTCACGGCCACATCGAAGAGGAGCATAAAGAAAATGACTGAACTGGCTGAAGACTTCACGGAAATCCCTTGCGAACACTGCGTCGGCAAGGGTGTCGTTGAGTGTGTCGCGTGCAAGGGTGTCGGCTACGAAGTTCTTGACCCGCGAAAGAATCCCTTCGGGATCTCGACGTTCGGATGTGTACACTGTAACCGCAACGGCGAATACGATTGCCGCCGCTGCCAGGGGTCCGGCGTTGCCGGACTCCGCTGAGGGGACTGAGACAATGGAAAAATCTGCAATGAAAATAGCAGCCATGACATTAGCGATGTTCTTTGCGGCAAACGTGGCCGACGCTGAGTTGGATACTGAGACGTGCCAAAAACTTTCGGAGTTTGCTCAAAACATCATGGAAGCGCGGCAGACAGGCGTACCGCTGAATAAGATGATTTCTCTCGTCGAAAAAAACGAGGAACCGTTCAGGAGTATGTATCGAACTCTCGTGATCGAGGCGTATAAGAAGCCGCGATATCACACCAAGAGTATGCAGACCGGCGAAACGACCGACTACAGCAATCAGGTGCTTCTCGCGTGCCTGGAGGCGATAGAGTAATGGCAAAGCATCACCGCTCCGGCGCCGCCGGCATCCCGCCGCGTCGCGTTATCCCCGATACCCATAATGAGCGTAAAACCCTCGCTCAGATCGAAGACGAGTTTCGCGCATGGTTGGAGACAGACGATGACGCTCAGGAATGCGCTCAGGAGGCCCAGAAACGCCGTTTAAGCGCATTTGAGGACGAGGCACGACCATTGCCCTGCCCCGAAGCCGTTACGCCGGAAAAAGAGGACTAGGATGGGCGCTTATGACCACCATTGCGACCCTTGTGAATCATGGATCGAGTACGATGCACGCGGCATCTACCTGTGCCGAGTCTGCGACCGCTGCGTGAAAGAAAAACTGAGTCAGTACCGTACCGACGTTCTGACCGACCCGCGTTACTGGCACGACGAGCCGATTGACGAACCCGAATAACCCCAACAGGAGCGACAACGATGCTGATTGACTTAGAAGCCCGCGAACACCTTGACCGAGTGAAGTCGAAGCTCGACTCACTCATCAACCCCGGAGGGGTAGACCTCCCTACCTGGCTCGCCCGCAGGCAAGCCGAACTCAATGACGAGCACGACGACCCGCGATTGGCGAAAGTGGCGTTGGCCGCAGAGATAGAGAATCTGCTCTCTCTCGCGGTGTACCGTGCGCTCGATATCGCTCGTATCGTGGAGAACGTGGCGACCGACGAGACGACTATCGACGCCGACCCGGAGGAGATTTCACTTTACCCGCTTCTGACCATCGCGGAGATGCGCGGGGATAACTGGACCGAAGACGAAAAGTGGATCGACGAGAACCACGGTGATGCGAAGGAGGTGGATGATGTTCGAGCGTAATGAGTACGGAGAACGCGACAGGGGCGAAGGGGTATTCGGCGGGGTAGTGACACTGATTATCGCGTCGCTCGCGGCAATCGGAGTCGTCACCCTGATATTGACCATCATCGGGGAAGCACGAGCGCAAAACGAATCCGGGGTTCAATGCGAAGTCACGCTCTCGGCATTTGCTCCAGGCAATCTGGCTGCGGTGCATCTGGCGGTGACGCCAGCCGGCGGGGAGTGGTCTGCTGATTACGTGGAAGGCGAAGGGTACTACGCGCACTGCACTTTTCCTGACTGGGACTTGGCGCAGGCATCTGTACGCAGTGGCATCCTGAACGCCGGAGCAATCGAGGTCGGTGGATTTGATGAGGGCGGCATCTTGGGCACCTGCCAATGGCGCGGGCCGTTGATGCCTCAACCGCAGGACTTCGAGGTCGAAGTCGTCACGGCTGCGGACACCGATTTGAATGATTATGAATCGTTCGAGATTCAGACCTACTTGGCTGTGATGTGTATCACCGAGACGCGCCCAGTGTGCGGTGATGCGAACGGGGACGGAATCGTCTCTGCCAACGACCCCATCTCATCCATCCGTTACCTGATTGGCCTTGATGTGGAGAATCACAGCGACCAGAACTGCCGACTGCCCTAAATCGCAAAATGTGGAGTGGAGGTGTAGAAAATGGGCGATGGAACTACGTCAATCCTGTCAGCAATGGGCCGGGATCTCCGGTCTAAAAACAATCCAATCGTACCGTGCAATCGGTGTTTCGGAGGCGGGAGACTGTTCTTGCCTGCGCTGCATGATTGGAAAACATATGAACTGAAAAGCTGCCCGAAATGTCAGGGGAGCGGTGAGATGGTGAGGGAGTGGAGATAATGACAGACAAAAAGCAGCGAGATCCTTCGTGGCAACTAACCCGGCAAATCCTGGTCGAACCGTGGAAGTGGAAACCTCAACAGGTCGAAGCAGCGACCAGCCTTGCGGCGGACGAAGACTTCCGGCTCGTATCCCACCGCAACGCCGACGGGCAAGTCTTCTGGACCCTCGAAGATACTCGGGACGAGCCTGACACGCCGTATCAGTACGCCCCGAGCCTGCTCGACCCGCACGGCGACCCGGAGCAACCTAATCCGCAGCAGGCCGAAGCCATTGAGGCTTGGAAGGAGGAGATGGAGAAAGGTCTTGCGGATCTTGAGCACTCCATTGTCCGTGAACGCCATGAGGAGCACGGGGACTTCCGCAACACGTTCGCCCTGATTGCTCAGTTCTGGTCCACGTATCTCAACTGCGAGATATACGATTACGAAGTGGCGGCGATGATGAACCTCGTGAAGATTGCGCGGATCTCATCCGGTAACGAGTCGCAGCCGGACCATTGGGACGACATCGGTGGATACGCCGAGATTGGCAAGATCCTGTCACGTCGGGAGGCGTAGCGGCATGGGCAGGTGGAAGTGGCCGGTGTCTGACTACGGAAGGACCGCGATGTCTGCGTCTCCAGACGACGCCCCGTCCACCGGGGATGCAGTCACGCTCGAACAGTTGTTCAAGGAGATGCAGACGCTTTTGTGGAAGAAAGAGGCAATCTCCGAAGTGGCTGAGATTCTGCTCAAGAAGTTCGACATACGTTACCGATGAAGCGATACGCGGCAGCCATTGGGATTATCGCCATCGTCGCGGTCGGGTGTACCGTGCAGCCGTATCTCGACTGCTCTCTCGCCACCGGACTAGACGACCTGTTCCTGAAGGCAAACTCAGGCTGCGCGACTGGATTCGTCGCCTACCTGCCTCAATTCGAGGTTCCGCTGCCCGTAGGGCGTAATGGGCGTAGAAATGCCCACAGACGCCGGCAGAAGGCTTCTACGAGCACTTCCAGCACCACCAGTACCTCAGTCGTCGTGGACCAGGATTTAATCCGCGAAATGCGGCAGGATCTTCCCGTGCAGGCTGGCGGGGATAACCCCACGGGGAGTACGATGGACGGCTATGGGTGCGTTCGATTGGTTGGGGGAGGCGATCCATTGGCTCGCATCGTGGATTCCGCAACCACTCGTCATCAAGGCAAACGAGGCCGGGGTCAGGCATCGAGGGGGGAAAACCCTCGTCCCCGTCACTCCCGGCGTTCGGTGGCGCATCAAGGCTCGAACCAAAATCGACACGACCTCGACCGCTCTGCGGACGTGGGACATTCCAGCGCAGAAACTCACGACCCGCGACGGTAAGGCGGTCATGATAAAGGGGGTTCTCACGGGGCAGGTCGAAGATCCGATGAAAGCCCTCGTGGATGTATTTGATATTGACGGGGAGTGCGTCCCCGACCGGGCACGAGCAGGCTGCCGGCCTGCGGTCACGAGCCGGGATTTCATGGAACTGGTTTCCGGTCTTGATGACGCCGAGCACGAGGCGACAATCGAGATGCGTAAACGGCTGAAGATATTCGGGGTCGCGGTGCGCGAGTTTACGTTTACTGACTGCGTAGAGTGCCAGGTGGTCTGTTACGAGGGGTCAAACCCGATACCGCAGTCTTGGGACGATGAGGAGGATTAGAGTGTCCGAACGATGGCATCCGGCAGAGGCGTTTGATTTTCTGGCTACGCGAAGGGGGGTTACGACATCGAGTCTATCTAAAGCATCCGGTTACGACAGAATGTTGATTACGCGGATACGTCGCGGGTTGAAGGCTCCGTCACTCGTCGAGGCGGTGAAACTGACGATTCATCTGAACGCGCTGTGCGGGGCTGAATACGGGGTTGATGACTACTTCGAGTTGACCCCGCCCAAGTCGGTACGCAAGCCGGCGATTATTGATACAGGCGGGGAGGGGTTAGAGGCTATCCCCGGACTGATGTACGGGATGCCGCCTTTCACGTACATCGGTGCGCGGCTCGACTACGTGATGACTCTCCACGACCTTGCCAACAACGCCGTCGCCCGCGTTGCCAAGATAGACCACGCTACCGTATCCCGTGTCCGCCGTGGTGTTATGAACATCTCGAAGGGTAAGGCGAAGCAGATCACACAAGCAGTATCGCAAATCATCGGGCACGAGATCCCGCTCGATATCCTGTTCCCAATCGACCAGTTAAGAGAAAGGACTCCACCAACATCGAAGTTCAAGACCGACGTGAAGGGACGCCGCGAGCAGAGAGCAAAGAACGAATGTTAATTGACAGAAAACCGAAGCCCACCGTCAACGATGGCTCGACCGTTCTGGATCATCGGTTTGTTCAACTCCCAGTCGTTCGGATTAGTCTCAGACTCGAACCGTATCCCAAACCCATTAACCCAGGTTGTAGGCTGCCCGTTCACTGCGTACAGCGGTTGGAGCTTACTCAGAGTCCCGAAACTATCGGCTTGGAGGGCGGTTCCAGTCATCGGTTCCCGAATGGTTTTGTTCTCGCGTCGATGAGTATGGCCGAAAGCGATGCTTACAGTTCGAGCGATACGGAGATGTTGAGCGGCGGCGTGCTCAGCATAACTCCACCCGTGAACGGCGATGTGGTTCGGACTCACCCAGAATCCGTGCGCGGCGTCCTTGGCTTCCGGCTGATAGGGCAGGAACGTGATTCGCTCTGGCGATACGCCGAGGGCATTGGCCCCGAGCAGGTTTTCGACGCGGATGTTGTTGTAAGCCGCATAGCCCGGAAGCCCGTTCTTAATTACCCAGCGTTCGATCCGGTACTCGTGGTTCCCGAGAATGATTACAAGTTCGCCGCAGTTCTGGAGACAGAAACGCATGAACTCGCGGGCCGGTTCTATCTCGTGCTGCTCAAAATCGTAGTTTCGCATTTCATCCGGGGTTTTACCGTCATGCGACGAAAAGCACGCACAGTCGAGCATATCCCCAAGTTGGACGATACGTCTCGGCTTATAGTGAGCGATGGCTTGCTTCACTACTTCGAGACTGACCGGATCGTGGAAGGGGAAGTGAATGTCGGGGACGAAGATGGTCACGTCATTGCGTAGGTTTACCGGTTTCGGGATGGCAATGACTGGTTGCGGAAGTTGTACCGCCGGCGCGTAGCCCTCTTCTATTCGTCGCTGTGCCACCGATACATCGGCGTACCCTGGCGGGTGGGTAACAGTGACCGTAGGACGATCCCCATCATAAGGAACAGGATCACGAGGATGTACGCTGTCAGTTCCAGGCACTCCGTCACTGAATGAAGGAACCTGCGGTATGGGGGAAGGTGCTTCAATTCTTTGTCGTCCACGGTCTATCCATACCCGTTCAATGATTTCCTTGAAAGCATTATGCGTACCGAACTCGCGGCGAATCGTAGTGTCAGGAATGTCTGCATGACGAGCAGACGGTACTGCACCATCGCGTGAAATCAGATACACGCCCCACTCAATAAGAGTGTCACGGGTCCATCGTGTTGGTCTGTTCATTGTCCCTCTCAGGGAAGCGGTGGGAGCCACGGCGACACCTGACTTACGCGAGCTACTTTCTTACGCGAAGCCGGTGCCGTACCGTGGCCTATACTCACGGTAGCAAAAAAGTACACGTTAAATCAATAAGTTACGTGATTTTAAGAAAAAGTACAGATAAACGCTGTATATTTTGCTTTCCCCGCCCTCATCGGTTGAATGTCTGACCCAGTAGGGGAGTCTTAAATGTCGAGGTGGAGGTAGTAGATGGGAGTAGCCAAGTTCAGATGCCCGCGATGCGGAACGGGTACTCAATTCCAATACGAAGTAGGTCAGGGGGCGAGCGAAGAAAGGCTAAAAACAAAAGGCTTGGAACAGAAAGTGAAAAGCCTTGAGAGCCTTATCGAGTCTCGCAACCGCGACCTGGCGGTCTGGGAACAGATTCACGGCCCGTTGATAGAGGCTATGGGAATCGTAGCCTGCTTTTCTTTACTGACAGAATTGAACGACGAGAGTGTACAGTCGTCGTTCGCAAGCCTCCGAGAACGTGCGGTGGTTGTAGTGGGGGATTATGAGGCAATTACCAACACCCGAGCAGTTGAAGTGGTACGAGAGGGCGACGAAGAAGCGGGTACTGTTTGAGGCGTTCGTCGGCAGCTTCGCGGCGATCTTCAACCTTCCCCTGTTACGCCATCCACACCATTGGTTTGATCCATGTATCCGATGCGGGAAAGACCGTGTTCGCGGGATTGGATACGCGGTAGATGGCGAGGGTAGATTGATAAAGTTCTGGACAAAGACTTGTCCAGACGGGCATCAATACCGGAAGTTTCTTCGAGTCATTGAACCGGAAGTATAAAAGTCTGACGGTGCCGGATGAGGTCTGGGACGAGGTGGCGGTGGCAATCTACGTGGCGACGGCGACGAATCGTCTTGAGTTGAAGCCGTTTGCCTCGAAGAAAGCGGAAAGGGTCGAGGCGATACGCCGCATCATGAGCGAGTATGTGGCGCAGGCGATCCCCGACCTTGTGGAGATGAAGTCGAGGATGTTCGGCACCGAATACGGCGTCAATGCGATGGTAGCCCTGGAGCGCGACGAGTATCGTTGCGTGCTCTGCTCGCATACGCGGATAAACGCAGGTTCGGTAGAGGTCCATCACATCATGCCCCGAGGCTACCACGGCCCCGGTCGTCCCGATTACATCCACGACCCTGACAATCTCGCTACGTTATGCAGCCGATGTCACAACGAGATCACCAACCCCGACGCGGGGAATCATTGGTCTGCCTTCGTGACCCGGCTCAAGAACGCTATCGGAGCGCCGGTTCCATCAGGATTCGTTGAAGGTGAAAAAGACCAGGCATAACTCGGGTTCACCTGACGTGGTTGTTCTTCACGACGAACCCTCGGAGATATTCCATCCGGCAGGGATTCTTCCTGAACAACTGCCTTTGGACAAGTATCGGGTGCCGGAACGCCGGTTGATGTTGGTTGTATTGAGCGAAGCGATACGCGATGCGGAGATGGACATTGAGGACGCACGAGAGTGGATGAAGTCCACGGAGCGGGAATGGCCGTTCTACTTCGTGCCCTTATGCGAGACGCTTGGTTTTGACCCGAACGCGGTCTTAGAGGCGTGTGAGAAGCGGTGGTTGATAACGAGGATCGGGAACAAGCACCCGATTACGCGGAGGAGGGGGTATCCATGCCCGGAGGAGATTCGGATTCTGCCAAACCCAGACAGGCGCATAAGTGGGAAACCGTTCGGGGGATATACATCCTCTACCGACACCGACCCGAAAGATACCGAGTGACGGAGACGAGTGCCTTCGGTCGCCGGCTGATGCTGAATGAACTGACGGCAGAGGAACGCGACGACTTGGCGGCGATGCACATTGATGCCTTCGTGATTCAGGAGTTTGAAGAACTGGCGGAAGAAAGCCTCGACTTTGATTGGTTGGTCGGTCACGAACTAAACACCTGCAAGCCGTAATGGGCAAGCGCCGCGTAAAGATATGGATTCCCGGCGTACCCATCCCACAGGGCAGATTACGTCACGCTCGGTGGGGAAAGCCGTATTACCCGAAAACCAGTAACCGCCACCGGAAGTACCTCGTGGAACAGATTGAGTCCCACGAGGTCAGCCCGTTCAGCGGTCCCGTAATGGTTGAAATAACGGTCCATAGACCTCGGGCGAACTCAGACCTCGACAATCACGCAAAGATGGTCCTGGACGCGCTACAGGACGCTGGAGTGATACCAGGGGACGACGTTCGCGTGATACGGGAACTGCGGCTGCGTGCGAAGTCAGTGGGCGACGACAAGGCAGACCCCGGAACGGAGATTGTGCTCAAGGCACTCTCCGGTCTGATTGAATCAAAAAAAGATTGAGTTACGCGGGTTGCAGGCCCCAAACCAGAAACGGCCCCCCGAAGGGGACCGCTCTGGAGTAGGGGTAGCGACCTTGCTTGAGGAGTAAGCGTCGGTCGGAGATAAGGTTACGCCAGCGCAGGACAGTGGGCAAGTCTAGACCTGCGCCGGCGGCCTCGGCTTGAACCGAGGACACTGGGGGATGTGTTTTCTCTGGGGGCAGGCGCAAGTACCGGCAGCGGCAGCGTCCGCCGCGTCCCTCATCTTCTGCCACGCCTCTCGGATATTCTTGGCGTTGATCGTTGAGACTTCCTCCCCGGCGATGAAAGTCCGCATCTTGGGGTCTGCATCGGGCCGATTCATGGCAATCGGTTCCCATCGGAAAGAAAACTCCCGGCAGAGCGCGAGGCGGATACGGTCGGCTCGGGTCAGCCCGCACCGGATCGCATCGGCATCAATCTCGTTCAACATCTCGGGGGCGAGATCCATCGAAATCTTCTTGGTGGCAGGTCTTTTACTCGCCATCTTTGTTCTTCACGGCCTCGACAGTCTGCACGACCAGGGAGATGGGTTCGCCACTGCCACCGACCTTGACCGACTTGTCTTCACGCCATGACCGGAACCGGCTGGCAAGGAACTTGGGGATGCCGGCTGCGCTGTCAGGAGTGACCTTCGCGTGCGCTCTATACGCCGCGACCAGTTCGCTCTCCAGTGCCGCCTCAGCAGCCTCCACGGCATCCACGTAGGCAATACAGAGCCTCTGGTGCCGCGTTAGCTGCGGAGGGGCAAGCCCGTCATTCTCTGCCGCCTGAATCTCAGCAGTTCGAGCGCGACCGATCTTGACCCACGAGTCGTGCTGAGTCTTGGTCACGCCGCAAACGCTCGCTGCGGTCTGTGGGAAGTTCCCCTCGCGGATCAATTCGCAGATGCCCTTGACCAGCTTGGGAGACAATATTTTTCGTGCTGCCATATCAACAGTACGATACCACGACTTTGGGTGTCAGGTACAAGCCTGAACGGGGTTTCAAGCCCGTGCGCGTCTCTTGCGGGACTTCTTGACGTGCCAGATATCGCTTACATTGACGCCAAGGGCGCGGGCAATCATCAAGGCAGTCGGGAGAGCCGGGATGCGCTGCCCGGAGCGAATCAGGGACAGATTGACGCGGGTAATCCCTGCCTGCTCGGCAAGGCCGGTAATCGTGACCTCCTGGTCGTCCATAAGGGCTGCAAGGTTGCTGACAAGTTGGATAGATGGCTTGGCTGTGTTCATCAAGAGATCATAAAGCGGGATAGACACCCGGTCAATAACTACTTTCTCTCAGTTTTCGCAGGAATCGTGTAAGAGCACGACTTCGCTGGACAAATGCTTCAGGGAATCGGACACGGTGACTTTCCCGTCGCAGGTGTAGTCGGCTTTGATGCGAGGGGGGTGTACGACATACGGCGGCGTGCATCGGAGGGCGTCGATAACGGTGGGCACGCTGACGGCGAGTTCTCCGTCTATCATTTGCTGTGCGGTGATGACCCAAATCTCGAATTGGGACTCGGAGGGCATCCGGTCGGCAATCCGGCTCGGGACCGGGTAGCGGACTACGTTGACCGATGGACCCCAACTCTCGACACGCAGGTCGGTGACGAGGATGGAGCCATCGAGGACTTCTTCGCCGGAGTCCACGTCAATCAACGACAGCCGGTAATCCACCCCTTCGACGTGATACCAGCAAAGGTCGGCGGACATTCCCGCTACCGGCATCCCGAGCACCCAAGCGATTACCCATGCGATCAGGTGTGGTAGTCTGCTCATGGAGGGGTAGTCTACTCAGGCTGCCGGTCGAGGAAAATGGCTACAAAAAGAACGCAGTCCCGAGTGAACCTCCAGGAACAACTTCTCTCCTCGCTCACTGAGCCAAAACGTCATGGGTTTTCCGCTAACTGAGACTCAAAGCAATGTGTCGCTGCGTTTGATTGGAGCGCAGTTGACGCACTGAACATTTTCGGATTCCGGCCCAAGCCAGTCGGGAACGCAGTCACGAATCACGTCCACGTACTTCGCGTTTAGTTCACAGAGAACGAACTTGCGGTGTAACGTCGATGCAGCAGCGCCAACGGTCCCGATTCCGGCATATGGGTCAAGAACAGTGTCGCCTTGAAACGAATAGTAGGCGATTACCTTTTCAGCTAGCTCTTGAGGAAATACTGCTGGATGCAATTTGCTGTGCGCTGGCGTGATCCTCCAGATGTTCGTCTTCTCGTAACCATCTTGGATCTTTGAGTTTGTAACCGCCTCGGGGTTCGAGTGATTGCGAATATGCCAGTCAATTAGTCGATCTGTCTTCTTCCGATAGACCATCACGTACTCTGTCACCGGGACGGCTTTGTACTGAAGTGGATTGCGATCCGCAGCAAATCTACGACCCCGCCCTGTTGCCCAGCCTGCCCCTTCCGGCTTAACCCAAATGATGTCGTCGATGAACTCAAACCCCTCCTCTATTGCGATCCGATGGATGTCAAAAGGGACAGCGATACGTTTTGATGATTCAGAGCGTTTCGCCCGGCGAAGTAGCACCGGGGACGTGTTGATGACGGCGAATCTTCCATCTTCAAGTACCCTGTGAACCTCACGCAAGACTTGTCGAATCCCAGTCAAGTAGTCCTCGTAGGCATGATAGTCTGCGTAGTCTGGCCGAGCATTGAAGTATGGCGGCGACGTGAACATCAGTTGAACTGACTCTGCTGGCAACTCTCTGAGCAGTTTTTCGCTTCTGCCTTGCATGATTGAGTTGCGAAGTTCAGGCGGGGTAATCACTGCCTTCTTGCGTGACCGTCCCTTTGATACCTGAGCAGAAGTGCCGCCATCCTCTACTGGCGAAACTGAATCTTCTTCTCCGCATCGTTTGAGTCGTGCCCTCACGGCGGAAACTGTAGTTGACCGCCTGCAATCGACCGTCCCCGTCTTGGCATTGATGACGATTTCCCCAACTCGACGAGTCGAATCACGAGAAAGAACCGGTACGCGCCAAACGTGATAGCGGTCGTCAACCTCGGGAAGACCATACGAGACGTCATCGTCCAGATCCCAAGTTCCAACGACGCCGTCAGCGATCTCCTGAGCATGTGCGGCGGAAGCGACCGCATATTGCCGGCGGGAATAGACAGTGGATGAAGCCATCGGGTTTGCTCTTAGGGACGGGGCCGCGAAAGGACGTTCGCTCAGAGGCACAAAGCCCGTCAATCCATAACTGAAACTGAAACAAGTCAACAATAAGCGCCGCGATACCTTGCCGCAGGCCGGAGAACGCTACCTGCCCGAGTCTGCCATCAAGTCTTTGAGCGCGGACGAATACGCTCAGACCACTCGGAAAAAACGAGCAGACGCAAAAAAGGGGAAGCAGCACTCAAAGCAGCCCAAGAAAGTGTCCAAAAAAGTACGCAAACATCGCGCAAAGTAGAAAGATGAAATCTCATCGCTAGCACCCCTTTTCGGCCTCAATAGCCATAAAACGAGGGAATGTGCGCGTCCGGGGGAGAAAGTCGCTTAGAAGCCGATTCTGGGCTTCCTGGGGCCTATTTCAGACAGGGGGCTTTATGCATCTCCCCGTCCATCTCAATCTCGCACTCAAACTCCTCGATTTCGTGCTTTATCGGGGCATGGACCGGGGCGCGGAAAAACTGCACCATTTCCCCTGTCTCATGAACTACCTCACACAGACACTCTTTCTCAGTCGGCACAGGGGGCGTGACCTTCATCATGTACTGTACGCCCACGAGGAAACCTACAGTCAGCCACAAAATCGCTCGAATCAGTTCTTTATCCATCAGTAGCACGGTCCCCATTGATGACCGTCCCAGCATTTAGCTACTGGAGGCGGGGCTGATGTCGGATGTGACGGCGGGGTAGGAGGGCGCTTGTCGTAGTAGCCGGGAGGTGGGTTGGTCGGATACGGGTCCGCCGGCCACGGCTGCGAGGTCGTCGGTGGATGTGTCCGGTGGTGTTCCTGCTGCTGCCTCTCAAGGTACTCGTTCTGCTCGCGCAGCAACTCGATCTGACGCTCCTGTTCCTCGTGGAGATTCTGTTCAATGCCTGCGAGCCTGTCGCTGATGTCCTGCACTATCGGCATCGCCTTCGGGTCGGACTCGAACTTTGTCACCAGGAACGTGACCGCCGCGACAATAGCCATTACAGCCGCAGACCATTTGCCCATATCTACCACTGCCTCGTGAGTCATCGGATATCACACTGTCTCGGGTCGTTGCCCACGATCTCGCACAGGAGCGCAAGATCAGTCAGATAAATGTCGAAGTCGTCTTCGAGTAACGTAACGCAAGTCTCATCCTCACGTCGCGGACATGGACCATACACCGGCGTGCGATACGGAACCGGCATGGCGTACTCAAACGCGGGAGCCACTTTTACTTTGCAGCACCCGCTTAGGCTTACGCCTGCGGCGACGACCCAAAGCACGAGTAATCGCCGCAATGCTGCGCTCGGATTGTTCATTCTCAAGTTCATTGATAACGCCCTTCTGCACGCCCCGGCGACGAATGAAGATCGCCACTCCCCAAACCACCGGCCCGAGAAGGACCATCGCCGCTAGCGCGTACAGTGACACCGGATTCCTCTACGCGCTCTGGATGCGCTCAGAACGAGCACGCAGGTCAGCGAATATTTCGTTTACTTCAACTTCGGTAATCTTGTCGCCCGCCTCAATGCGATCAAGCATCCTCACCAGTGCCTTGATTTGGTTAACCAGATGAGGAGCTACCGTCAGCCCGGCGATTATCCCGTTGATGAGAGCGGTTACTGTCTTTGAATCCATTGGTCAGTCCTCGTATCCAAAAGTGAGTTGTTCGCCCTTCACGCGGCTTTCTTGAAGTACAGGTCGTCGTGCAGCCACACGGAGTCCTGCGCCGGGCCGATGACGCCCTCGGCTTCGAGGATGGTCCGCACCTGAATCAGCAACAGCCCCATCATCTGCGACCAGAACTCGATCTTGTCCTCGTTCCCGCTCGCTGCCGCCATCTTCATGTTGTTCAGCGTCAACATCATCTCGCGGTCGATCTGCTTCAGACGTACCTTCACGCCTTCGTCCGCATCCGGCATCGTCACGTACCCCTCGATGGCAATCTGCACCGTCCGGTACGTCTCTGCCGCGAGATATGTCTGATCCACCGGACTCGTCTTCTTGAACAACCCGCACCCGGACATCACAATCGCCACCGTCACAACTGCCACCATCTGCTGCAAAATCTTCATGGACGAAAGTCTCCACCTTCTTGCGGCTCAACCGCAGTATCAGGCTTCAACAACCTGCCGCCAATCGGCGTGATAGGCTGCTCTGCCTCCATGCGCCCGTACCCGGCCAACCCGAGTCCAATCAGGTACATGATTGAATCGAAATGCGTGATAATCGCCCCGACAGACTGACCAATCAGTTCAATCTCTTCCTGGGACAAATCACGACCGATGTTCTGGCTACCGAAAAACGCCAAGGCACTCACAAAAAGCCCCTGAAACGTCCGAGATTTGTAAATAGGCTTCGTTTCCATGCAGGAATCATAGCCCTTGTAGGCTATACGCCGCTACTCACGGGTCATGCGGGAATCAAGAAACTCCTGCGAACCGTACTTCACCGGGTCGCGTAGAACCTGCAACATCCCGATGATCGCCCGCTGATTCGCCTTCACTTCGGTGATATCACCTACCAACCCATCAAGACGCCTCGCCGTATCCGACGTGACCGACTCTAACTGTTGGAGCCGTTGGTCCGTCAGAGGGTGCCCAGAAAGCCCTATATGGTGGTTTACGGACGTTTCTACCCGCTCGATGACTATTGCCAGGTGGCGTACCTGAGAGGTCAGATCCGCCATTGCCTGAGCCTCCTGACGGATCTCCCGATTCTCGTCGTGGTCCCAAGAAACCGCAGCGATGGCGAATCCCATCCCCGCCGAAATCAACGTCGTCACCACTACAATCGGCAATCGGATTGCCAAATGGTGATGCCCGTTCCCGTTCCCGTTCAAATCAGTAATCCTCGCTCAATCGGTAAAATAAGTGAGCACCAATTTGAACAACCGGCTTCTCATCTGCGGCCCAGTACGGCGCAACGCTGGTCGTATGGTAGTGGTCCGCACCACTGGTGGGGTCGTTCTCGAAATCGAAGAACGCGGCGGCTGCCGCCTTGTAGCACTCGTACCAGTCTCGGACCCCTGCCCATTTGGTCACATTGACCAATTTTGGACACACCGGGTCGTTGGCGTTGAAGCAACTGAACTGCCACTTCTTCAGCATTACGCCGTGCCACCCGGCGCCGAACCATGCGTTGTTGGGGTTTTCTACGCGGTTTCTGACAACCCACGCTACGGCGAGTTTACCGACGTAAGGTTCGCTCAGAGCCTCGCCGGCGACCAGTGTCGCCAGCAGGCTCAAAGCATCCCGCTTCTCGAACTCTGTACCGTCCGGTACATGGACGAACACGCGGGGGCGGTGCTTGGATAGATCCGACATACGAACAGTTTACCTTCACTGAGCGCAATTTGCCTACCCAAGACGCTTCAAACCTTCCGCTCAGAGGCACAAAGACCGTACTCATTGATGCCACCCGTTTCGACCACCCGTGAATCTATGTAGCTCCACTCTGCATCTGAAATGCCCCATCGCCTACACAGGTCAGCATCCGCATACACTCCCGTGTACTCGATGAGATCAGGTACAAAGGCATAGTTCATACGATTCACATCCTGCGAAACGACTGTTTGCAATATCAGGAATCGAACAACCTTGGTAAATAAATATGACTGAAAAAACTCCGTCTCTCGGCGGGTCTTGAATGCCCCTGCCACGATCCAAGACTCAGTGCACACCTCACCGGGCCGGGCGACAAACGCGTTCTTTCTGTGATACATTCGAAGCGGCTTGGTAAAGTCCGTTTGTCCCGCGATCGGAGCTTTCGGAATCAGCAACTTCCATTTGTCTCGGAAGCCATTGGGATCCGACACGTCGCTTTCGGCCGCAAATGCCCGGCCGATTCGCTGAATAAACCAGCATGGCACCCCTTCATTCTTGGGTTTGTAATTCGTCGGCATACCGAAGGGGCGGATTGAGGATACGCGGTCCCGTAAAGACCCTTTCTCAAAATCACCAGATGCAACGACTTTTCGAATTACTCGAACGCCATCGGGGTCACGGACGAAGATGTCAAACTCATTGAGTGCTCGGGCGATGGATCGAGTCTCGTCCCGCGAGACTCGCGTCACATCACAGGTGCCTTTGTGGCCTTGCGCCCAGAGGAAGTAGCAAACTCCGCCTGCTATGTCGACGCCGGGGAAGACATCGGACGCGGTTGGGAAATCAATCAGTTGGGACATCTGCGAATCCGAAAGCATGGAGTCCCGAAAGTCACGGAGGCCCATACCACCAGCAAACCACCGTGCAGGAATGACCATAGACAAGTACCGAGGCGAGAGTTTCTTGGCTTGCTCTACGAACAGGTGGTAGATCGGCTTTGCTTGCCGTCCTGATCCACCAGTATCGAGCTGGTATGGGGGGTTGCCGATAATCACATCGAATTGCATATCACCTCTCGTGCTCCGTGCGCGAGAGTGAAGCGGCAGCGGCCAGTTCTATAAATGTCATCGGTGGGTATGTTGCCACTGGCCTGATGCGTTCATGCTTCGCAACGTGGGCAAACAAGTAGTCCTCGGCGCTCAACATGGACGATTGAGCCAGAGTATTGAGGTTGAAGTCTAGGCGCTGGAACTTACCTTTGCCGAGATAGTCCCACTCGGCAAAGGTAATCGGTTCGCCGTTGCGTTTACGCATCGTCAGCGTGTCGCCCTGAACGATATTCTGCGACAACACATAAGAGGCCGCTTGGTACAAATCCTGCGAGGCATCCAAGTCTAGGTAGTCGGCCAGAATCTCCAACAGGTTTGCGCGGCACTCTGCGATGTTGTCCGCCAACAACTCGATCCCGTAGATACACATCACGGCGAGGAGCGCGTAGTGTCGCTTCTTAAAATCGAAGTTACCGTATTTAAGTTCGACAGTAGCGAGCTTGCGCCGCAAGACCACGACAAGGAAGTTTCCATTTCCACACGCCGGCTCCAAAAATCGGGAGTCGATACGCTCAGATTCTTCATTGACGAGATCGAGCATCGCTTCGACTATCCACTGAGGCGTGAACACCTCACCGTAGTCCGCGACGCGCTGCTTTGATTTCACTGAATTAAGACGCCGGAAGCGGGGTTAACTGCCTTTCTTCCACTTCGTTGACGACGATTTCGTCTTCGACGGCGACCACTTCACCTTCGTAGACCAATACGAAGCCGAGAGCTTGTCCTTCTTGGCAATGCTCTTGGCGTGCCTGGCCTCGTAAGCCTTGCGCTGGCCCACGGTCTGATTGGTCTTCACGCCCTGCTGCCCAAAGCGAATCAGACGTACCTCATCCCCGTCCTTCGCCAGAACCGCGTGCGACTTCTTCGGATGACTCGGGGTCCGTTTCGGTTTGTTGTAGCCGGCGAACTTCTCGCCCCTGTACGTAATCGCCATTACTTCTTCTTTGCCTTCTTCTTGGCGGCCTTCTTCTTCGCTGCGCCCGACTCCATCGCACCGTAGCCTCCCGCCGCAGCCTTCTTCGCCGCAGCCTTGCCCTTCTTCGTGTATGGGTACTTCTTTCCACCTACCATCGGCATCGTTCAATCCCTCCGTTCATGACGTTCAAAACGCACATCTATAAGTATCGCAGTCAGAGTTAGTGCTACAAACATCCCCAATCGAGCCTTGGGAACAAACACTTGCAGTACAGACACCATTCGCAGTGCCGTATTTGTTCTCCAGACACTCTAGCATGATCTCCGCGATGCACTCTGCACCGGCATCATTCGGGTGGATGCCATCAAATAAACAGTTGTTGGTGTCACCGTTGGGACAACATTGTTTCCAATGCGACCAAGCATCGACCCAGTGATAGTCAGCATCTACGGAGGATAATGACTTCAGGTATGAGCGGATTTGGCTTAATTGATGATTATGCCATGTCCAACAGCCGGCCCGTGGGGATGAATTGAGCTTATCTCCCCTGACATGAGCCGTAGGGGTTGCGACCAAGACGATTTCGACCGATGAGGAGTCTACTGACGATGCAATGCCCGCAAAGGCGTCTTCCACGGTGGCCTGTGAGGCAGCAGCCATGCACACACCGGAACTGCATCCGGGGGCATTTAGACATCCGGTGAAACATTGAGATGTAGGTAGCGTGTGCCCCGCCAGACAAGTAGCGCCCTCAGCGAAGAAACTGAAGCTACAAGTGCCGTTACTACACGTAGTTCCGCCAAAGCAATCAGCATCGGTAGAGCATCCGCAATCGAAGTGACTAGTACAAGAAGTGCCAAAGTCGCCGGGGTTTATGCAATACCCTTCGAACACAGCCGGGTCATGACGCCAACCAGAACTTTTCGGACAATAGCAGGAATTACCTTCGTCGGAGCCACCATCGTCGTAGCAGTAACTATAGTTTCCTGATGTGCAGTATCCGCAGTCCGAGTTCACCGTGCAGGCAAGAGTGGCCGAGGCGTTAGCACAAGTCCCTGAACTGCATGGCCCTTCGTAATTACACGCGGAGTCAGGGGGGCAATCTGCGTTTTGAGAACAAACAACCCCTCCAACCGGACTAGCAATAATGAGGGGCTTTATCGTATTTATCCCCATCATGACCAAGGCAACATCGAGTTTCTTGTTTAAGTCTCCTCGCCGGGAAGAACAGGACAAATGCCCACTTGCCGATCCGTTAATGATGTTTGTTAAATTGTGCTCCAGGTCGCCTATGGTGCGACCGCCCTGAGCGCAATCATATAAATACTCTGGTTCAATCAATGGATCTACGAACCCACCGGACATGACATTGTTCAAACGACTGTTTCCGATGAATCCGACGGTCTTGAATCCGTCGCCGTTTCTATCAGGCAAGACATTCGGTACTAGTGGCTCAGGAAGCAGTATCAACGCTTCCGCTGATACTGCGGTTCCTCGGACCTGTCCGACCGACCCTGAGCGCGTGTGAACGCCTTTCCACTCCAATGCGTTAATATCGGTGAAGTCCCACGACGTAGCATCAGGGGCGGTAGCAACCGCCTCAAAGCACCCTAATTGGAACTCGGTATCGCCGTGCTCATCAACCGCGTAAGTTACGCCGGAGGACAAGTTGCTTCCAACTTTGAGTTGACACGTCACGTCCTTAACGGACCCAGATGAAGCGTTCGTATTATCTCTCCACGACCCGATATGAGTCACCAATGGGATTGCAGGGGTACTGCTCATGCAGTCTGAATCCGTGTCGCATGAAATATTCGACAAAGAACAAGTCCCGCTTGTGCAGGTGTCTGTAGTGCTAAGATTGGTAAAGCCTAGCGTCTCATCGTCGTTATTCGTGTTCGTAAAGATATACGATGTTTCATCATCCAATGCCCCAGAGGCAGCGTCATTGACGCAATCATAGTGCCCTGTCGCATTACAGCTTGTTGTATTCGACCAATTAACTGTGATGTCCGAATCCGGCACTAACGAAGCGATCCTGTAATTAGCGTTCGCTACACTGCATGAACTGTCTGTGATGACTATATCGTCCAGATAATACTGCCAAGCGTCCGTCTGGCCGTCTGAGTATGTTCCGAGGTAAACATCATTGACTGTTCTCACGTCCGTAGTGTTACAAGTGCTGCTCGGACAATCGGCATCTGATCCGCACGCATACCCCGCGTTTGTTCCGCCGGAACACGATCCTTGTGGCCGTGTTTGCTGACCGCGCAAATAAACGGTTCCCGGCTCTCCCACATACATCGAAACAGATACATCCCCTGCATCGCCAGCGGTATTGTCTTGCTCTAAACCGACCGCGTACCATTGATTTGTATTCAGTGGACCAAATGATGCATAAGCCGAATTGCCGTCAACGCAGGACGCTTCGCCTGCGTTTTCTTCATCGCAGTCAGTTGCCGCATCCGAACATTCGGTCCCGTCATTGGTTGATGTCTGACACTCCGCGCCATCGTCCTCGTAGTATGCCCGTACGCGATATGTTGATGACGTAAGTCGCTCAACGACTAAGATGGCCGTAGGATTTCCGCTTCCATCATCAAATCGGAGAACTTGTCGTCGTTGACTGGCAGAGGTGGGTAGCGTAGCCACGTTCAATTTGGCGTAAGCACATATTGTACTTTCGGAACTGATCCCGTCGCTGCGCTTCAGGTAGCGGGAAGCGGATGGCGTTGGAACGTCGTAATAAATCGAACAGGTATTCGTGTCATCACCGAACGTCGTGGTACTAACAGTCGGCCTAGGGCTACTACTTCCAGAAAACACCTGCCCAGTAAGCCACTCCGACGTAGATAGCCCGCCGCATATCTCATTCCCCCAAATGAAAGTCTCCGCGTAACTATCACCGGCTACTAGCAACAGTAGTAACGCAAGCGCGTTCAAATTAGCCCGCATTAAATATTTCCTCTAGGGTACAAACCCACGAAACGGTTCCTGCTGCTCCCGACGTAGTATCGTTGGCTTGGAGAGCAGCCGCGCTAAATGCAGTATAACCAGAGACATTAAACGAGTACCCACTCGCGGTTGATGTGTGAGAATCTACGTATAACTGCGTGGGCGTCCCGGAGAAGGCGCCATTAGCATTTCTCTGAAAAGCAAACGCGCCTTTTTCGACAAAATATTCACCAACTGTCGTGCCTTGGAGAGTCGCTGTGCAAAGATAATCAACAACCAAGACACCAGTAGCGTTTGAGTTAGTCCCGGTTCCAGCCGAGTAAATAACCAAGTTCCTGTTTGCAGTGCCACTAGATGTTTGCGCGACTGCTACGCGCCTTGCAACGTGCATAGGTAGGGTTGCCAGCGAGTAATCGACTTCAATGTGCTCCATCAGGCTTGAGTCGGTAAGGCTTGCACTAGGACTGATGCTAGTGGAGATTTTTCCATCTTCCGTTAGGTTATTATTATTTCGATAGCCTTGGTTGATGTCTGCGTTGGCAAGATCCTGTAACTGCCAATCATTCTCTGCGAACAACTTGCCTACAAAGTAGGTATCGTCCTGAACCTCTCCTGTATCAGCACCTCTCGTAGTGTCGTGCTGGATGCACCAATCACTAGCTGCACCTACGCAGAGATTGTCATTATCAGTCGCAACGATTGTCGGGATCTGGGATTCCAAGACATCCGTTGAAGTCGTCATCACTCCCGTCCCAGTAGTGACATCACACTCACCGGCAGTGCAGGATACTGACGCAAACGTACTAGCGAAATCCAAGATGCTCGCTGCACCTGCGGAAGCGTCTCCTTCTTCGATAGCGAGAGTAGAATTGAGCGTACCCGCTGAAATGCTCAGGCCTGTGCCCTCCAGGTCCGTCACCGCCTTGTCGTCCTGTGCAACAATCGCCCCCTCACTAAAGAAGTCCGTTGGGCTATCACCTGCACTAGCAGTCGAGGCAGTCGTAGCGTTCCCGCTCAAGGCACCTGTGAACGTGGTGGCCGAGAGGTTATCAGTCGTCGGGTCGTAGGCCAGTGCCGTGTCGATGTGAATCTGTTGATTTGATGATGAGTCTGTCTCTACGAAAGCCACGAACGTCGTAGAGTCAGTAGACGCATTGTCCACTGCTACGTTGGTCGCGTTCGTGGCTGAGGTAGCACTACCTACGCTGAGACTGCTCTGCGTGGCCCAAGTGAACCCGGCTGTTCCGTCATACGTAAGAACATCCCCACTCCCGCTTGGGGCATTGGTAGCAGCAAGATCCGCTTCCACGAGGCTGTCCGCAGTAATATTAATCTCGGGTGCCCATCCCTCGCCAGCCGTACCACTGACGGTGATGCGTCCGGTTGCTCCAGTAACATTCGCCACGTAGTTGCCTGTCGTGTCTGTTCCGAGTGCAACCGCGTTGGCTTGAATAGTAGTCACGCCAGCGGTCGTCATCGTTATGTCACCAGAAACATCCTCGGTGGGCACGAACACCGCTGCCCCTACGGTTTTACCTACGTAGATGTGGTCGTCATCGGTGTCCCACTCAATAACTCCCTCAGCAGTAGGGGCCGGAGTCGCGCTCTGAACCAGGGTGATTGCAGAAGTACCAATCGTCCCGCCGGCAATCGTGAGGTTATCTGCCACTTCGGCGTCCGAGATGGCTCCCGTAGCCAGTTGCAGAGAATCGTTTCCAGTGGCCGATATGACCACATTACCCGAGAAGGTAGATACCCCAGCCTCATCAATCGTAAGGCGCGTAGTGGGCGATTGAGAGCCGTCTGCGCTCGTTTTCAGTTCGATTGTGCCGGGCATATCGTTGTTGCCCGGAGTGTCCCCGACCGTGAAGTCGATTTCTGCGCTGATAGCCTCATCCGTGCCGTCATGTCCAAGCGCGTAGATTGTCAGAAGCCTGTCTCCCGACACTACGGCAGCGGGGGTGGCAATCGAGCCTCGGCTCCTGCCTCCATACATAACGGCTCCACGCGCAGCAACGCTGTCCTCGTGTCGGTGAGCTTCGATCTCAGCCACATTGGTTTCGCCGTCATCGGTAGCGATGGCAAGACGGGAGGTTGTAGCGTTGCCGTTGACCGCCATCTGATACTCGGTATCGCCAACCGTAACGTGATCCGTGGCGGTGAGTACGTTATTGGTCGCGTCGTAGACCAACCCTGGATCGGTGTGGATGGTCTGAACTGTTCCGCTCGGCTCGCCAAACATCGCAATCGACACGCTGGTATCCGCACCGATGGCAGAAGTGGTCATGCTCTGGACTTCCGCTGCACCATTGTCCCACGCAACATCTCCGTGGTCGGCATCAGCCATCTCTGATGCAGAGATACTGTCGCCCAAAGTGGGGGTCAGGGTGATGGTATCGGTCCCACTATCACCGCTGATGGTAATCCCGGTGCCCGCCGCGAAGGTCAACGTATCCGTCGTGCTGTCCGCTACCGGGTTGGTGCCCGAAGGCGTAGCAAATGTCTCAAACAAGTCCTGGTCGGCATTGTGGGCACCATCAGCGATGCTCGACCCAAGAGCCGTGTTCAGACCCGACAGATCGGTGATGTTGGTCGTTGTACCGCCCGAGATACGAACAAGGCCGTTATACGCCGAAACATCTGCCTCAAGCCCACCTCTTTCGTGAGCAAGGGTTCCACTGGCAATGTCCGCTGCTGTCAGTGGGCGATCAACAAAAGCCGACCCGTTATGGATAAGAACATCCCCAGAGGCCAGCGGACCCGTAACGGTTACGTCCGAGAGGGTACCGATGGTGTCATCCGTCAAATCATCGTCATCGAGTGCGCCATCATTGTTGGTGAACACGTCATCTACGTTGATCTGAGTCTCTAACTTAGTCTCCGTGTTCATAGCCGAGAAAACTGGGTCAGTCTCGTCTCCGTTCGTAAAGTGCGCCCCCGAATGAAACTCTAACGTGGCTGTGTTGTTATGCCCGACCTTGATTGTCTCTGCCGTGGTATCCCATTCAATCCGCCCATCTGCCGTCGGGGCCGTTCCGGCTTTGAGAGTAATGTCGGATGTTCCAATCGTTCCAGCGGCAATGGTCAACGCATTTGCGACCTCTGCGTCTCCTATCGCATCATTCGGAAGTTGAACCGAAGCATTACCCGCGCTTGTCGTGACAGCGAGGATTGATGTGTTCCCATCGTTCTCAACAGTCAAGATATTTCCAGACTGAGCATTACCGCCCGTAATGGTCAGATTGGTGGACGTGGTGCCATCAATCGTGTCCCCAGTGTTCAGTACAAAGACATCAGCAATGTCGAGCGTAACTGCTGCTGTTTCCCCACCCGAGTTCGCTACCGTGACTTTCCCGTTTCCGGCATCGGCAATAGTCGCAACGTAGTCACCCGTCGTGTCGGTACCGAGTGCCACCGCGTCGGCTTTGATAGTCGGATTTGGATAGTTTCCGTCCAAATCACCACCTGCCGCAGCGGTCGCTCCAAGTTTCTCCGAATCCAACTCGTTCAGAGCCGCCTGAACATCAGTCGCCTCGATGTTACCGGCAGCAGTGTTGTCAATCTGTGCCGCATCGTAGTCCGAGGTATTCGCGGTCACGGCTCCAACCCGACCGTGTACGCTGGTTACTCGGGAGCCTGCTCCAACTCGTGCCCAAGCCAATCCACCGTCATCTTCGCAGATCGCCCAGTCACCCACCTCCCACTGCGTCTCACCGTCGAGATTCGTAGAACCCGCTGTCGAGACGACGTAGTAGTTGCCTTCATCTCCCGGAGAGGACTGGCACCCTGTTGTGGTCAGATTTGGACTGTTCGTGTTGGCGTTCCAGGTGCCGGCAAACTTTACCGACCCAACCACTGAGTCAGGTAGCTGTGAAACCGGCACCTTTGCGGACCCATCCAAGGAAGCCACGCCATTGGCTACTCCCTTCTGGGATGTGGGCACCAGAGTGGTCCCTATGCGCGTTTCCAGCGCGCTCAGGGACGTTTCTGCGCTGAATACGGGGTCAGTCTCGTCCGAGTTCGTGAAGTGGCTCAGATCGCTGATATCGGCTTCTACGAGGGGGCGGTCTACCCACTCAGTCGCGGTAGAATCGTACATCAACGCATCCCGGTTCTGGAGTGGCCCGGTGATGTTCACGTCCGACAGGGTATCAAGCCCGACCGTAGCGCAGGTCAGATCCCCTTCCTTGTCGATTGCGTTGGCAAACTCCCCTGCTGCACAATCGCTCGGGTCAAGAGACAGTCTATCCGCGAAGTCGGCTGTTCCAGTGAGATTACCTGCAAACCCGGTGGCGGTGAGTACGTTAGACGTGGCGTTGTAGGTGATGCCCGCGTCGGTATCCACGGACAGTGAACCCGTCGCATCGGTGGTTAACGCGACGAAAGAAGTCGTATCCCCGCCAATGTCCGCTACCGTAACTGTTGAAGCGAGAGTGGCTTCGTCAATAGTGATGTCGTTTGGAATATCGTCATCAACAATTGCTTCACACTCTGCAACCCCCGCCGCTGTAACCCCTACAGCAAAATGAGTCGCAGTGACACAATTAGCCGGATCACTTGCTAGAGCGGTAGCAGTTGAAGCATTACCGTTTACATCGCCTGTGACGTTACCAGTTACGTTCCCTGAGAGATTCCCGGTGAACGTGGTTGCAGAGAGATTATCGGTGGAAGCGTCGTAAGTCAGTCCTGCATCGGTATCTACCGACAGATCCCCAGTTGCGTCCGTTGTCAGGGCAACAAAGGAAGTTGTATCGCTTCCAATATCCGCAACTGTAACCGTGCTGGCTTTTGTCGCAAGATCAATAGTGATGTCGTTCGGAACGTCAGCATCGACTAAAGCAACACACGACAAATCTCCGTTCTGCCCAATCGTGTTCGCAAACTCATTCGCCCCACAATCCGCAGGATCTAAGGAAAGGTTATCCGCGTAATCCGCTGTACCAGTAAACGATCCCGCAAACTCTGTAGCAGTCAGTACGTTAGTCGTTGCATTGTAGGTAAGCTCCGCGTCTGTTCTTGCTCCCTGGTTGCCAGTCGCACTATCAAAGAAAGCAATCGAAGCTGTCGTATCTGATGAAGCTGTGACTGTGACATTGGTTGCATTTGTTGCCAAGTCAATAGTGATGTCATTCGGCACTTGGGCATCCGTCACGCTGCCCGTAACGTC